>Ga0208202_1000258_pt1 | contig 12993 bp, 6 predicted proteins | sample LakMenEpi27Aug08_FD_150738 | JGI IMG/M metagenome (GOLD analysis project Ga0208202, IMG submission 150738) | Freshwater microbial communities from Lake Mendota, WI - 27AUG2008 deep hole epilimnion (SPAdes) | ecosystem: Environmental > Aquatic > Freshwater > Lake > Epilimnion/Euphotic zone ... | reverse complement strand
TCCGCCGTTGCATAGCCCCTGAGGGGTATGTTGTTTTTTGCCGCAAGATGATTCGGTTCTTCTTTTGCTTAAGGATTTCTAAAGCTTCTGCATCAAAAGAATCTGCAATCAACACTTCAAAAAAGATATCCTGAATTTCACAGGCCAATCCGGCATCAATGTTCCCATTCGTGATAATGATCCCACCGAATGCACTTTCCGGATCTCCTGCTAGCGCTCTTTTCCATGCATCAGAGCCATTTTCACCGAGGGCAATTCCACATACATTGGTGTGTTTGATAATTGCAAATAAGGGTTGATTCTTTTGAAATTCAGCGATCAATTGAAGCGCGGCATCCACATCCACTAAATTGTTATAAGATAATTCCTTTCCATTTAATTGTTCGAAGATTAAATCCAGTTGTCCGGTAAACTTGGCTTCCTGATGTGGATTTTCTCCATAACGTAAAACTTTGGTTTCCGCATTAAAATAGTTGGCGATAACCGTATCATAATGTCGAACGACTTCAAAAGCTTTGGCAGCAAATGATCTTCGCTGAGTGAGCGCGGTGGTACCATTTTGGGCAATCAATATTTCGTTGAGCGCAGAATAATCTTTCTTATCCGCCAGCACTGTTAAATGACTAAAATTTTTAGCCGCAGCCCGAATCATGGATGGCCCTCCAATATCTATTTTTTCAATGATTAATTTCTCTTCGTTTGTTTGAGCAATGGTTTCCTCAAAAGGATATAAATCAACGATTACCAAATCAATCATCGGAATTTCGTACGTCTGCATTTCATCCAGATCTTGCTGCTCGTCACGTCTGCCAAGTATGCCCCCAAAGATTTTAGGATGTAAGGTTTTGACACGACCACCTAAAATGGATGGATAATTGGTAACTTCTTCAACAGGAATACATGGCAAGCCAAGCCCTTCGATGAAAGTTCTGGTTCCTCCGGTAGAATAAATTTTAACGCCTTGTTGATTCAAAGTGTGAAGCAAAGGTTCTAATCCATCTTTATAAAAAACTGAAATAAGTGCCGACTGAATTTTAAGATCCATAATGATTATTTGTGCGGCAAAATTATACCAATTGTTCACATAATACGGATGTGATTTATGTCATCGCACAATTTTATTGAACGAACCTTTTTGGGGGATTAAAAATAATAAGCCCCTTGCCAGCGCATTGCGAATACTTGATATCCTGCAGACGAAAGCCGATCATGCCAACTTCGGGTTTTATAGTCGCTAAGTGTAGGTTCAAGGATGATGTTGGCAACCTTGAAGTTAGTTTTCAAGTGATGAATATTTCCTTTATAGTCACGGGACAAAATGAGATAATCCACATCAATGGCGTCCTCACATTTAAATCCGGCTTGCATCAAACGCAGGATTCTTTTTCCTTTCCATGTAAACATTTGTGCATATTTATTTTTAGGTAAAAGCGCTTGTCGTTCTTCCTTTATTTGATAAAACATTTTACAAGGATCAAATACATATTTTTCACTGCGATTGTCTTTTACTTGAGGGAGTAAATATTTTATTTGCTGACCTTCAACCGCGCAAAGCATGGGATTGGTACGATCGTTGATTATTACAAGTTGATGTTGGTTTAAAGTCACCCATTGCTTCATTAAACCTATAACGCTGATACAGAGCCCAACTGCAAGAATTCCTCCCATTGCCCATTTATTTCTGTATTTCCAAAACACACCAATCATGAGCAATAACATATACCAACAAAAGAGTTCGGTCTTATACATTTCTCCTGTGCGCCAAATAACCCAATCACCTTGTGCAATAAATTGTATGACCACATTGAGCTTAAGAATCAACCATTGGGTCATTGAACCTAAAGTGCTTGCTATCACTTGAATCGGACTCAAGAGTACTAAAACGATTTCTAAATAGAGTATGAAGGTGGTGCATGGCACAGCAATCAGATTACTGAAAACAAACAACAGAGGAAATTGATGAAAATAATATAAACACAACGGCCATGTCAGGACCTGTGCAGCTAAGGTTCCTGAGATGAGTTGAAGGGGAAAATTCGCCCATTTATTGGAGGTACTTAGTCGTTGGTAAATCGGCGGATAAAAAATCACCAGGCTTAAAACTGCCAAATAAGAGAGCTGAAATCCAATATCAAATAACCAATTCGGATTCCACAGCAATAAACAAAACGCACTTGCACACAAATTATTAAAGACATTCATTTCTCTTTTCTGACAAGCCCCAATACCAATAAATGTAAACATCACCGCAGCTCTTAAAACGGAAGGAGGCAGTCCGGTTAAGATAGCAAACATCCACATCCCTAATAATGCAAGAATCACTGATTCTCTTTTCTTCCTTGCAAAAATTGGAATCAACATCAGTAGCCGCTGTAAACCCACATAAAAAATAGCCATATGCATACCTGAAATAGCAATGATGTGTGCTAAACCCGTTCGGCTGTATGAATCCCACAGCTCCGCATCAATATTTTTTCGGTATCCAATCAGTAATGCCTCTGCCATTCCTGAAGCAGAAGAATCCGTGATATACTTCTTTAAAATTCCGCGACAAGTTTTTTGTGCCTGATTTAATGTTTTACCGAATGAGTTGACCTCCTGGCTATACCATTGCCATTCATCATTTCTAACGTATGCACTGTAATAAATTCCTTGTCGTTTACAATAGGCTGCATAATCAAAGGCACCCGGATTTCCGGAATTTCGAATGGCTTGAAATTTATTTTTACAGAAGATTTGGTCACCATATTTCAATGACTTAGACTGACTGTCCTTTTGCAGATACACGATCGCACGCGCCTGTTCGGGTATAGCATTTTTTCCTTGTATGATGAAGTATGAAATTTTTACTTCACATTTTATCGTTTTTTCCTTTTCCTCAGGCTCTGCAACTATTTGCGCATAGAAATGTCCTTCCTGCGAGTTGAATAAACCCGAGTTGGAAACCTGATTATTCTTTTCGGCCAATATGATGGATAAAGCCCCCAAACCAAATAATATCATCTGTTGAAATATCCCAAATAACCATTGATAATAGCTGGATTTACGGAAGATCAAACAGACTCCTCCAAGCAACAAAATCACGGAAAAAACCACTATCCGGGCAGCCAAAGCTTCCGGCAGAATTTGTACAAGGCTAATCCCCAACACATACGGCAATATCACCCTCAAAAAGGGTGCTTGCCTGATCAATTTAATCACGGCCCTTATTTTAAAATATGTACGTCTCCCTTCGGATTAAAAAATCTTCGGAGGGAGTCCACCAACTTTGTGGTGTCATTGAGGGGATGAGAGGCGTCGATGGTTACGACGAAAGCGCCATTCATAGGAATGACATTTGACTTATTTCCGTATCGAGCCCATTTCTGCGATTTGGCATTCGCAGCAGCCTGATCGGTAGAACTAAAAACCACGACTCGATATTCCTTTCCGGTTGGCGCAGGAGGAGGTGGAGTTGGGGTTTGAACAAGTGAACTATCTTTATTGACATTCGTATCGACCGGCATTGTCGGCGCCGATGTATCTGCACCCATGGGCGTGCTTGATTGCGGCGTATCAACATTGGAAACATTCACACTGGTGTTATTTTCCGGTGTTGCTTCTTTGGGGCTGACTGATTTGTTTTCCTGATAATAGGTGTACCCAAAATAAGATATGACCAGTAACAGCAAGACTGCGGCAGCCGGCACAATGAACTTCATGACATTCAAATTCTTCTTTCGGCGATAATCTGATTTTCCGGATGAAGTATAACTATAATCCAACTTCGCTTCTTCTTGTGGTGGGGCAGCAACCTTTATTTCGGTAAAAACTGCTGGAACAGGTTCCGCGCCGAGGTTTAAATCGTTTGACTGAAAAAAGGCGATTTTTCCGTTTCGCATTTCAAAACGACCCAGGTTTGGTACTTCAAACTTGCCTCCTTTCTGCAAAAGATCTTTTACTTCTGTGCAATAAGTGCGGATATGATTTGAGGCATTGGCTATACTGACATTTTCTTTGGAAGCAATAAATGAGGCAAATGTATCATCAATTGAACCAACCGGATTAAAGGTGATATCATACAACGGCGGTGATACTTTTCCTTCGGCGCTCTGCGCTGAAGCCCCTACCCGTTTTAGGTCGAAAACACCCAATCCGGGCAGGCTACAATACCTGTTTTTCAACAAAAAAGCCCCGATATACTGATTGATGTCCATAAATAAATTATAATCCCCGTAGGCCGGTAAAATTAGAAAGTCTTGTTCAGATTACAAATTCTATTTAGCAAGTGGACTGTTACTATTAAATAAATACTGCGCTCCTACAAAAAACTGAGTTCCCCATTGAGGATATCCATACCAGCGTTGATATTGGCTGCCCATTAGATTATTTAATTCCAAATATGCAAATATGCCTTTTTCAATACGATAGCTGGCTTTCAGATTTAAATCAATACCGGGATCATTCATCCTCACATAAGTATTGGCATCTCCTTTATACCCCATCGCTGCTGCAGATGCCCCCCGCAGAAACAAATCAGCATTAAATTGCCAATCTTTGCGAAAATTGTATTGCCCGAAAATATTCCATTGAAAAGGCAAATAATGCCAAGCTTTAAAACCGGAACGTGTTTGTAAAATAGGATGCCATTTAAATGAAGTGCCTGCTGTAATTTCAGGTTGGGGCTGAAATTGCAAATCCGCTTCCAGCATAAAAGCAGTTGCTCTGGCTTCATAGTCAATTTGCATTCTTTTAAAATCACCGGCTGTATCATTCACAAAAACCGGAAGATTATTCATCATGCGAACTCCGGACTTCAAGCCATATTGAATTCCTCCTTCAAATTGTCCCTTGATATGTCCATATACCTCCGTATTCTGCGACTGTTCTACCTGATAATGACTAAATACAAATGGATTGAATGTCGTTAGTGAGCGAAAAGTATTGAGTGCTACAACGGATCTCCATCCAATTTCAATATTCGCCTGCAGACTCGCCAATGGATATCTAAAAAATATATCCGGTAACAAATGTAATTTCTGACCCATAGCCGGGTTCAAGGCTACTTGCAAAATACCTTCATCGATATTTTTCTGTAAGCCCATATTTAGCTGTATGAGTGAATTATTTTGGACTGAAACAGATGAACGAAATACATTGAGATCCGCCAGAATACCTGCAAATACTTTCAGATCTCTTTTAAACCATTTTCCAGCTCCTCCTTGTAGTTTAATCCCATTTTCGAAGGATGAATAGCGATCGCCATAAAGCGAAATCGCTGCAGCACCCTGATAAGTTATTTCGGATGATTGATGTTGCATCGAATCAGAATAAGCTTGTATTCTAAGACCTGTAAATCGTTGTCTTAAGTCGAGTTGTTCGTAATTGTACTGACTTCGGTCGTACCCATAAAATCCATACCCTTTACGATCAAATTGTAAGGCTCCGTGCAAAGGAATTCCTTTAACAACATGTGCCCCGTGAATGCCAATCTCCGTTTCGGTATATCGTTGATGCGATAAACCACCTCTGAAACCCTGATGTTGCATGTCCATGTACAATGGGGTTTTAACCCATTTACTCAAGTCGTAACCTGATCGGAATCGAATAGCTCGATGATGTCCTATGGCCAATTCGATATGATGTTTGTTCACAATTTCAGCAGTAGGACCATCCAGAACCAAAGGAGTTAGTGGAACTGGCGTATACGCGAAACGGTATTTTTTTTCCTGAAAGTCATAGGTCAAAGCCATTTTATTGAGATCTACCTCGGGCACCATGTCAGGAATAAATTCAGGTTTTTCTTCATTCAAAGCTAAGGCCCAATCTGGTTTACCTAAGGTATCCGTATACAATGCATAACTCCATCCGGCGGAATCAGTTTGCATCAATTTCTGAAAGGCATGAGCCTGCAACAAGTATAATTGGGTTGTTCGCTCTTCACTTTTTACATCCCAGGCTTGTTGATTGTATTGTTGAGCCCATTCTATCGACTTCCTGTATTCGCCCATGCGATAAGCACATTCGGCCATCCAAAAAATTGCCGACGCCGCTTGGACAGGATTCTCTGGTATTTTTCTGCTCGATTCAAAGGCGCTTAACGCATCAGATGCCTTTCCGGACAAAAGAGATGCAAGCCCCTTGCTATACGCGGCCCTTTGATAAAGTTGTTTGAGCGTTTGATTGGTATCGCTTGATGCATTGAGTTCCAATTCAGCCTGCTGAAAATTACCGGATCCAATATTAGCATGTATACCTAATGTCCGGATTTGTTGAAATGCAGTTGCATTCGGATAATTCCTCAAATATTCTTTCAGATAATTTTCCGATTGATCAAATGGCAAAATTTCGTATGCTAATTGAGCCCGAAGTAAACTAGCCTGTTCTTTAATCATTGTATCTTTATTCTGATCAATACAAACTTTAAATGCTTTGATGGCTTCTTGTTTTTTATTCAACTTTAAGTATGCCCCGGCTTTTAAATAATTGGCTTCTTGCGCTAGTGATCCGTTTAAAGCAGCTGTTTGATCGAACGCATCCACGGCCTGCTCAAAATGCTGTGAACGCCAGGCAGAATATGCCCATCGAAAATAATCCTCCTCGCGGGCTTGCGGGTGTTGACTCAGATATTGTTGCATCCATTTTTCGGCACTTTCATAGTCCTGATCTTCCAGAAAGATCTGAGCCAGGAGTAGATTTAATTCATTTTGATAATACCATTTATTCGGATTTGCCAATTGTTTTTCAGCCATTTCACGAGCCTTTTCATTTCTTCCTTCTAAATACTCCATTTCGGTCAAATAAAATGGTACGACATATTTGTACTGATGATCTGAACTAATTTTTTGAAAACTGGAACGAGCCTCTGCAAAATTCTGTTGGTAATAAGCCATTAATCCATGGTAATAATTCCCGGCTGCAAAATTCTCTCCCGGTATATTTTTAACAGAGGCAAATAATGAACTTACCCTTTCCATTTGCCCGCTTACCAAACAAGCATAAGCCAATTGAAAATTACGCGCTGAAATTTGATCATTGCTGAGGCTAGCAATTCCCGCAGCATCAAAATAAGTAATGGCCTCCTTAAATAGCCCTTTTCGGAAATAATGTTTTGCCAGCGCAAACTGGGCGGCATGCAATCCTGATTCATCGGAGATATTTTCCATATCCCGAATTAAGTCCTTTTCTGCTCCTGGGCGATTCAGGTATAGTGCGCTAATCCGATAATTCAACCGGGCTTGTTCATCCCAAATCGTTTGCATGTCGTTTTGTGCGTTCCAAAAAGGAAGTAACCGATCATAATGAGCAATGGCCTGAAGATAGAGACCTTGATGAAAAAATTGAGCTGCTTCTTTATGTGTTCGAAGTGCATCGGTGTATTTCATGGTTTGTTGTGCCCGGGCAGCAAACGCACAAAAAAGCACTCCCAGTAGGTAGAGAGAGAATTTATTTTTCAACTTTGTTTGTGTTTTAAAACGACCAAGATAAGCCAAGACTCGGAAATATCGGCAATTGGTAAGTGCGTGTATTACGAATACGATCGATATAAAAAATGTTTTGTCGATTGTAAGTATTGCTAATACTGGCTGATGCTTCAATAACAGATTCCGTACTGATAAAAAATTTCTTTTTCATCGAAAGGTCTAATCGGTGATAGGGGGCTAAACGTCCACCATTGATTTTATCGGAATACAGAATATCCAGATTTCCATTTTGTGTGAGATAATTGGTACTGATGCCATTTGAGAAATCCACTTTTTCCACAAAGGCTTGTGTTTGCGTAAATGGAAATGCAGACCCATAATTAAATCGGGCCGAAAATTCCCAATCCCACTTTTTACCGGCGGTATAGGAAGCGAGTATATTCACATTATGGCGACGGTCAAAGGGAGTTGGATAAGTTTGTCGGCCATCGTTTCGGTCAACATACCCATAGGAATAAACGCCCCAAAAGTAATGGCGGGCTTTGGCATATTTCATGGTAAAATCCAACCCATAAGCACGTCCTGTTTCGATACTAAAATCAGGGTCGGCAGGTACCAGTTTATAACGATTGATACCGATAAGCTGCCCGAAATATTTGTACCAAGGCTCGAGGGTAAATTCAAAATCACGAATATCCACCTCAATTCCTGCAACAACATGGGTGGCTTTTTGAATATTGTTATTGGCTACAGTACCATCGGGCTTTTCGATTTCAAAATCAGGTGCAGTTAAAAATCCGGTGAAAAAATTGACAATATCCCGATCACTTTTTGAAGAAATAATATTTTGAGAATACATGCCTGCAGATGCTTTAAAACGAACATTTTGGGTCGCATTATATTTCATCGCCAATCGTGGTTCCAATCGGGCAACCGGAAGACTGGCATAATATTGTAATCTCACCCCGGGTTCAACAATGAGTTTATCTCCAAAATTTTTCTTGAGCTTCAAAAAGGCGCCCACCTGTGTAGTATAATCATTTTGTTCCTGAAGCAAACCAATAAAATTATAAAATTGATACGCCGTTTTAAAACCGGTAAATTCAACGCCATAATTAATTTCACTATGATTGGGCAGGTATGAAGTAACTTTTACATTAGCATCAAAGCCGTTGATTTGACTTTCGCGGGGACGATTGTCTGATTCTTCCAATCCTATTTTGTAATCAGAATAATAAAAACCTCCGGAAATGAGGGAAGCGCTGCTACCCGGAGTAATCACGAAGTTGGTACCGGCACCATACGAACTCCATTTTAAATCCGATATATTGGCAAAATTTACCCGATCGTTGAATGAAAAACCAAAGACATTGAACTTACTCCCATTATTAGAACTCAAATTAATTTTTCCGTAAGCATCCGTAAATGTATAAGGCAAATTACTTTTATAAGGCTCGCCCAATGCCCCATACAGCGCATTTGAAGTAGTTTTCAGATAACTATGTTTGATGGAAGCGATATAGGTAATAGACACACTGCTATCACCACGGTCGCGCACCAATGGCCCTTCTAAAAAGGCTTTTGCTAATATTGGATTAACAGCGAGTTTGCCGCTATGTCTTTTTTTGTTGCCGTCTTTTGTAGTCACATTCACGATGGCAGAGGTTCGATCACCATATTCCACGCCAAATCCTCCACTCATCACATCTGCACTTCTGAGGGCGTCTGTTTCAAATACTGAATATATTCCGATACTGTGAAAAGGATTGTAAATGGTCATACCATCTAACAAAATTTTATTCTGGATGGGTGAACCTCCACGGATATACAATTGTCCTCCCTGATCGCCGGTTGATACCACACCGGGCATCACTTGCAGATACTGCGCAATGTCGGGCTCTCCACCTACGCTGGGCAATAACTTGAGTTCTTTGGGTGTAATTCGGGTCATCCCTACTTTGGTTTCATAGAGCTTATCATCCTTTTTTGCAGATACGGATACCCCTTTTAGTTCGCGCGATTTTTTCGATAATTCAAATTTGATAGAAGTCACTTCATCAGCTACAATGATTGCTTGTTTCGTCATAGGTTCATAGCCCAAAGCAGTTACAGTCACATCATAAGTACCGGGTGGCAATTTGGGAACATTATAAAACCCTTCCAAATTGGATTGCGCGCCCTTTTTCAGGGAGGTAATCGCTACGGTAGCGCCACTTAAGGGTTCACCATTGGTTTTATCATACACAAATCCTTTTAAGGATCCTGTTTGTGCAAATGCACCAAAACCAAACAATAAAAACAAGACCGTGAGCAATTTTTGCATATTCTCCTACTTTAAAACAATCGTAATTGAGCTTATCTGATTTTTGACGGGGATATTGCCCGAACCTTCAAATATAAGTTTAGAAATTAGATTGTCGCTAGTTGCAAGGAGTTGATTATTTTTGCCACCCCGTTTAAATGGAGTACTGTCGTGACTTTCAGCTTTCAAATGTCAACAGAAAAATAGGTTAAACTTAGAAAAAATGATGTCACAACCTGCTCCCGAAACCATTAATCGGCACTTAATTTTTTGAATAAACGCATTCCCGCATGAGCAACCTGAAACCCGGTCTACCGCAAGGCACAAGAGATTTTGCCGCTGAAACGGTATATAAACGTCAATTTATTTTTAATACCATTCGCCAGTATTTTGAACTTTACGGATTTTCTCCTTTGGAAACCCCGGCTTTTGAAAATTTGGAAACCCTTACCGGAAAGTATGGAGAAGAGGGCGACAAACTCATGTTCAAAATCTTGAATAATGGATTGGAACGACCTGAAAAATACGAACAAGCCAAAAATGACTTTGAAGAAGTTTTAAAAGGAAAAAGCAAAAAGGGTATCACTGAAAGAGCCATGCGTTATGATTTGACGATCCCTTTTGCAAGATATGTGGCCATGAATCAGGGACAATTGACCTTCCCCTTTAAACGGTATCAAATTCAACAAGTATGGAGGGCCGATAAACCTCAACGTGGACGTTATCGAGAATTCTACCAATGTGATGCAGACATTGTAGGCAGTGAATCCTTATGGAATGAGAATGAATTGATTCAACTTTATACGGATGTTTTTAATGCCTTGAATATTCCGGTAAGCATTTGTATCAATAACCGTAAAATTTTGGCCGCTTTAGCCGATCAATGCGGTGGCCAGGAGTGGCTCATTCCGATTACGGTTGCCATTGATAAATTAGACAAAATCGGGCTGGATGGCGTGATGAAAGAATTGCAGGAAAAAGCCGGCTTATCTGAAGAACAGCAGTTAAAGGTTCAGGCCTATTTACAAATCAGCCAGTCTGCCTCAACTGCCATGGCATGCATCGAACAACTCCGGGCCTTTTTGGGGAATGATTTAGAGGGCATCCGGGAGCTTCAATATTTAGCCCAATCGCACCCGCACATACAAATTGATGTTACACTGGCAAGAGGACTTAACTATTACACTGGAACCATTTTAGAGGTGAAGCCAACAACCGTTAAAATGGGAAGTATAGGCGGTGGCGGTCGTTATGATAATCTCACGGGATTATTTGGCGTGCCGGATATTGCAGGAGTGGGTATATCATTTGGTGTAGATCGTATTTATGATGTGATGGAAGAACTGCAATTATTTCCGGCAACCTTGCAATCTCAATGCACCGTTATGCTGGTGAACTTTGGCACAACCATTGAATCAAGAAATCGGGAAGTCTTAGCCACATTGCGCAAAAATAAAATCTCCGCAGAAATGTTTCCTGAAGCGATCAAATTTGATAAACAGTTAAAGTATGCCCACAAAAAACAAATTCCTTTTGTGGTGATGATTGGTGAAGATGAATTGAAAGAAAATCTTTTAAGCGTGAAAGATTTCCGTTTGGGAACCCAACAAAAAATTTCCCTGGAAGAATTACCGTCCTTCATTCGAAAAACACAGGAATAAAAAGAAAGTCCCCTGTTTGCACAGAGGACTTCAAAACTGTTTTTGTATTGGATTACTTCAAAGCGCAGCTACCAGCTGGTGTGCCTATTTTATAAGTTGTATTCCAAGCTTCACACCATGTTTTTGCAGAAGCTTTGGTTGATTTTTGGGTATAAGTGAAATCTACAGTAGATCCTTCTTTACACTCGCAAGTCCAATCTTTTTTGCAAGAAGTTAAAGTAAATGAAGCGGCAACAAAAGCCAACAAGAATAATTTTTTCATGTTCAAAAGTTTTAATTTAGATACAAACATAAACTTTCGGCTTGAATTCGCAAATACCGTAATCAGGGTATTTTAATAAGTGTTCTGTAATTCTTAATAAATGCCCAAAAATCGGGGCTTTCAGGAGGGGCAATCTGCAGGAAATGATAAAAATCAGATTATTCCTTTACTTTTAAGGCTGAAAACCCTTTAAACATGACGAAAAGACCCTTAAGCCTGCTGGGCTTAGTTATCGTAATCAGCATGCTTGTTGCGTGCAATAAAGTTCCCAAACATGCGCAATATATTCCCAAGGATGTGATGATGGTTGGAACCATCAATATGAAAAATTTGAGCCAAAAATTGATTTGGAGTGCAATTACGGGCAGCGACTTATTTGAGGAAATGCAAAAAAATGTGGAGAATGAAGAATCAAAAGCGGCGATGAAGGACATTTCCAATATTGGTTTAGATCAATTATCAACGGCTTATTTTTATTTCACCGGCGATTTTAAAACCAAAGGAACAGCTTGTGTGGTGCTTTCCATGAAAGATGCCGGAAGATTTGAAAAGTTTGTCAGCAAAAATTATCCGCAAGCCAAAGTAGAAGAGAAAGGCACGTATAAATGGTCGGCGCTGGAATCCGGACTCATTGCAGCCTGGAATAAAGAAGCTGCCTTGTTCTTTCCTACCCAATCCGGTACGGGAGGCATGCTTAGCATGGAAGAAGTACAAAAAGCCATGGAACAATCCTTCAACCAGAAAAAAGATCAATCAGTGGCTTCACTCGAACATTTTAATACTTTACAAGGTGAGGACCATGACATGAGTTTTTGGTTGAATTATGAATCCATGTATCAAATGAATGCAGAATGGAATAGTGGCCCTGCTCAGGCATTTATGAAACCTGAATATTTTAAGGATGCGGCTTTGGCAACCGGTATCAATTTTGAAAAAGGATCGGTAGATGCGGTGATGGACTATTACATGAGCAAAGAATTGGCTGAAATCTATAATAAATATACAAAAGATGCGAATAGCAAAGAATTGGTAGAAAATTTACCTTCCGGTGATGTTGCCTTTCTGATGAGTTATCAATTTAAAGCAGAAATGATTAAAGATTTTTTGGCGAAATTTAAATTGGATGGTTTGGCAGATATTGGTTTAATGGCAGTAGGCACCTCGATGGGTACATTAACTGAAGCATTCAACGGTGATATGGTCATTGCCCTTACCGATATGAAAAAAGTGAGTGATTCTGTTTCATCCAGCTTCCCGACGAAATTTGAATTTTTTATGGCCATGAAACAAAACGATCCTGCGGCTATCGAAAAACTTTTAAATATGGGCATTAAAAATGAGCTGCTCATAAGAAGTGGAAATGAC
>Ga0208202_1000257_pt1 | contig 13003 bp, 14 predicted proteins | sample LakMenEpi27Aug08_FD_150738 | JGI IMG/M metagenome (GOLD analysis project Ga0208202, IMG submission 150738) | Freshwater microbial communities from Lake Mendota, WI - 27AUG2008 deep hole epilimnion (SPAdes) | ecosystem: Environmental > Aquatic > Freshwater > Lake > Epilimnion/Euphotic zone ... | reverse complement strand
AAGGTCGCATTACTCAGGTCTGGACCGCCATGACAGGAAACACAAGCAAGGCTATCGGAGCAAAATAATTGGTATCCGGCCAGGGCATCCTGACTGAGTGCAGACGAATCGCCTTTGAGAAACCGATCGAAGGGAGATACACCCGATTGCAGGGTATTGATATAAGCCATTAAACAATCTACAACCCACAAACTGTCAGTAGGAGGTGGAATCTTACCATAGGTTTGAAGAAGTAGTGATTGGTAAGCAGAATCATCCCGGATATATGAAAGAAATTTTGGCCAATGAAGATGTAGTCCTAATTCCAAAGGATGAGTTCCATAAAGTGGGCGTTGTAATTGTTGTGCAAGATTTTTTGCCTTTGGATTTGCCCAATCAAAGACCTTCATTTTGGAAACATGTAGCAAACTGGGGGCATTGTGTAATAACATTTCACCGGATGGGCTCACGCTGGTTCGGTAGCCGTCTGTAAAAGCCATAGAAGGATCGTGGCAACTGGCACAACTGCGGGTATGGTTCCATGAAAGTTGAACATCCGAAAACAAACGTTCACCAATCAACGCTTTTTTATCGGCATTTCTGGTTTGGCATGCGTTCCACATCATCATGCAACTCAAAATTCCGAAGATTAAAAGACAGGTTAAAAGGCGGTATTTCATACGTTAAAAGGCGCTCCTCAGGCGCGTAATCACTGTGTGGCACAAAAGTGGCTTCCACAACGTTAACAAAAAACATTTTTTTTGTGATATGAAAGCCGTAATTTTAGATTATCAAATTAACCAAAACCTTAAAAAAAAATGAACATGAAAAAATTAATGCACCTCAAACTGAAATCGTGGCGTACTGGTATGCTGGGATTATTTTTAACAGCGCTCACAGCATTTAGTGCAAGCGCACAAATGGAAATTGCAGGTAAAATCAAAAACCTTAAACAACAAGATCCAAACACTTTTACCTTTGAAGTTTGGTTGGTGAATAAAAGCGTCAGCAACGAAACCATTAAATTATCCGGATTTCAAATGGGTGTGGATTTTGATGCATCTGCCATTGCCAATGGTGGACAAATTACAACCCGACAAATTAAGGAAAATCCTGCAATCCCTCAAGTGCAACGATTGCATAAACCCAATTTAAGCACACCGGTAAAAAATAATAGCGCTAAAATCAATCATTGGCGAATAGCTGCTCAGGTGCTTGGGGCTGGCAACAGTCAGATGGGCATTGAGATTCCCCGTGAAGGTTTGTGGTATGGCACCTATGAAATCAAAAACAACGTGCCTTTTGCTGCAAATAGCAAACCATCGTTCAAATGGAATTTGTTGAATGGTCAAGGTAAAACACGTTCGTTGTTCTTAGGTTATGTAGGTAAAAATCAGGTATCTACCCGTTTCACAAACCCTGCTTTTGAAGGACATTTATTCAGTGTAGAAGAAGTGGAGAATTTTACTTTGAATCCATCATCTAAAACCAATCCGACACAACGCTTCACAGAAAATAGTTTTACTTCAATTTATCCAAATCCTGCCCACGAACAAATTACCTTGGATATTCAATCCATTACTGAAGAACCAGTGGTTATTGAAATTATTGATGCTTCTGGTAAAGTGGTCATGAATCAAACAGAGAAACTTGAAATGGGCAATGTAAAAATGACCATGAATATTCGTCAACTTGCTGCAGGTTCTTATACTGTAAGAATGAAATTAAAAGAGGGTGACCTTGTTTCCCGATTTATTAAAGAATAAGTATACTTTATTTTGAAAAGACCCTCCTGAGTGGAGGGTTTTTTTATTTCAGAAGAAGTGGGTGACACAAGTCGATGAGGTTTTAGCGTGGAATGTACTTTGAGTAATGAGTATCACTTACATTTGTCGAAATTTTTCCAGTGAAATTAAAACACGTACTGTGGGTTGTATTGATCATCCTGCTCATGGATCAGGCTTCCAAAATCTATATCAAGACGCATTTCATGTACAATGAAGAAGTGAACGTGATGGGTTCCTGGTTTCGTTTACATTTTATTGAAAATGAAGGCATGGCTTTTGGGATGAAATTTGGCGAAAGATATGGCAAACTATTTTTAACCCTCTTCAGGCTTGTAGCTGTGATTTGGGGTGTATTTTTTATTCAGAAAACCCTCATTAAAGGGAAGTATCACAATGGTTTGATTTTTTGCAGTGGGCTGATTCTTGCCGGAGCATTGGGTAACCTCATTGACAGTGTTTTTTACGCCAAAATTTTTACTGAAAGTCCTTATCATCACGGGCCTTTGGCTAAAATGGTTCCCTGGGGACAAGGATACGGTGAACTTTTTCACGGTAGGGTTGTGGACATGCTCTATTTTCCTTTGGTGAATGGTACTTTCCCTGCTTGGTTTCCGATATGGGGTGGTCAACCCTTTGAGTTTTTCCGACCCGTTTTTAATATCGCAGATGCCTCTATATCAGGAGGGGTTATCGCTATTTTTGTTTTCCAAAAAATATTATTACGCAAACCAGAAGAGTTGAATGAAGCGGCAGATCCGATTTCGGAGCCTTCATCCGCTGCTGAGAACGAAGTTGCTGAATCCCAATAATCAGATGAAGATTTTTGTGTGGCTCGGACTGATATTTGGATGGCTGCAATTTCCACTTAAAGCGCAACAAATTTTCCCCGTTCATAAATATCCGCAACATTATGCTTTGCCGGTTCATTTGGAAATCAGTTTAGTCGGGAATTTTGGAGAATGTCGACCGGACCATTTTCACTCAGGTTTGGATATTCGAACAAATGGAAAGGAGAATGTACCCGTTTACTCGGTTCAGGATGGGTATGTTTCGCGCGTAATTATGGATTCGAAAGGATTTGGTCATGCTATATATATCACTCACCCCGAAGGATACATGAGTGTTTATGCGCACTTAAATAAATTTTTTCCGGAATTACAACAATACCTGAAACGGCAACAATACAAAACCCAAAGCTGGAAGCAGGAGTTGTTTCTCATGCCTCATCAGTTTCCGGTGCGTAAAAATCAATGGGTCGCCTATAGCGGGAATACCGGCTCATCGCAGGGGCCCCATTTACACTTTGAAATTCGGAATACAAAAACGGAATCTCCATTAAACCCATTGCTATTTTATCCTCAACTGAAAGATACCAAGGCTCCAACTATTCGTAAACTAGCAGTATATGATGGGCGCCAAAGTATTTATCATCAAAGTCCTAAACTTTATACACCGCAGGCTGCAACCGGAAAGTCTCATCTAATAATTCCCTCAATAACTGTGGAAACGGAACGGGTATATTTTGGCATCATTGCTGAAGACTTTATGGAATCTGCAAAAGGGAGTTTGGGGGTGTATGAAATGCGATTATACGAAAATGACCAATTTCGTTTTGGATGGCAAATGAATGATATCTCTTATGATTTAACCCGATACATGAATGCGCATGTCGATTATAAATCCAATGTGTTACAGAATCAATGGATACAATTGTGTCATCGTTTGCCTCATGACGAGCTAAAAATCTACCGTTCCTCCAAGGCAGAGGCGGGCATGATTGAATTGAAAGATACTTTGTCTCGGGAAATTCTGATAGAGGTATTGGATACCAAAGGAAACAGCAAACAGTTAAAATTCCATATTCGACGAAAAATGAGTGCATTGAGTTCCATCTGTTCTGATCAAAAACATCCTGGCACTGCTCATCAAATTCAAGTGAATGGACTGATGTTAAACATTCCTCCTAAAGCATTGTATGATTGGATTTGTCCGGAGGTGTTGCGTATACCATCTTCCAATCAGGAAACCTATCAATTTCAATACGACTATATTCCATTACAATTGGCGGTGAAGGTGAAGATTCCTTTTGTGCCAGTGGCTCAGCATAAAAAGATCCATCAACTTGTTTTGCAAGCTTTGAATCCATTGAGTGGGGGTAAAAAGAAATCGTATCCTGCTCGTTTTGAAAAAGGATTTGTCATAGGAGAGATCAAACAATTTGGATCATATCGGGTGGTTTATGATGAAAAGGGACCCAAGATTAAAACGGCTCTTCAAGATGGGCAACGAATTTCAGCGCTCAAAAAATTGGTGTTTGAAATTGAGGATGAAATTGGGCATGTGATAAAAATGCGGGCGGAAGTAAATGGTCGGTGGTTATTGTTTGCCCAAAAGGGAAATGTGTACACCTATGAAATGGATTCTTTATATCCAAAAGGTTTATATCCCTTAAAAATTATTGCAGCCGATGAAAGCGGAAATGAAACGACCTTTGCTCTTAAATTACAACGATAAAAAATGTTAGAAAACGGCATGAAGGCACCAGCCTTTACACTCAAAGACCAATCTGGAAACAAAGTCAGTTTAAAAGATTTCAGCGGACAAAAAATTGTAATCTTTTTTTATCCAGAGGATGATACCCCCACTTGTACCGTTGAGGCTTGCAATTTGCGTGACAACTATAGTCTCCTGCGAAAGAATGGATTGACGGTGATTGGGATTAGTCCGGATGATACAGAAAAGCATCAAAAATTCCAGACTAAACATCAACTCCCATTCACCTTATTGGCTGATCCTGAAATGAAGGTGATTGAAAAATATGGGGTTTGGGGCGAAAAAAACATGTATGGCCGCAAGTATATGGGATTAAAGAGAACGACTTTTTTGATCAATGAAAAAGGGCAAATCGATCATGTGATTCGAAAAGTGGATTCCAAAAAACACGCCGAACAAATTGTAAAAATCTGGAGCCTATAAATGAAAATGATTCGGGTACGTATTGTTGAAAATAGTTGGGTGGCCCGTGTGGCTTCCTGGAAACTAAAAACCCAGCAATGTGCCATCGTTTTGGGACGAACCATTTTCCTACACGGTTTTGATAAAAACGCGCTGATTAAGGACCAGCGCTTGCTTCGGCATGAGGTATGTCATGTTTTGCAATGGCAACGCATGGGATATTTTTATTTCTTGGTTTGTTATTTGAGTTGGTCCATCCGATATGGATACTCTCAAAATCCTCTTGAAATAGAGGCCAGACAAAAAGAAGCGGATGAAACGATTCTTAAAAAAGTTGTAATCCTATGAAAATAAATTTGTCGAGTCCGTAAAAATCCTATTTTTACTCCGAAGCCATGGTTCAACAGATAACAGAAGGAATCAGTATAACGGTAGAAACGTTTTACAACAAAGAACAATCAAATCCGGTGATTGGAGAATATACCTTCGCCTATCGGGTTTCGATTGATAATTTTTCCAATTTCCCCGTAAAGCTTTTACGAAGGCATTGGTTTATTTTTGACAGCAATGGCAGTTACCGCGAAGTTGAAGGCGAAGGCGTGGTTGGTCAACAGCCCATATTGGAGCCCGGAGAATCATTTCAATATGTGTCCGGTGCTGGAATACGCACAGATATGGGGAAAATGAGAGGAGCCTATCAAATGGAAAATATGCTGAATAAAAAGCTTTTGAAGGTTGAAATCCCTGAGTTTGAGTTGATTGCGCCTTATAAAATGAATTAATAGAGCACTTCCTTTTTTTTCATTTTGCTAACATCCATTTTTATAGCTTTGTACTTGCACAAATATGAAACGGAGTATTAAATTTCTCTGGTGGGGTCTTGTTATAGGCATCATCGGTTTTAACGCCCTGATCTGGATGATTAATGAGGGCTGGTTGGGATATATGCCCAAGATGGCAGAATTGGAAAATCCTAAATCAGCAACCGCATCCGAACTCTATTCTTCCGAAGGGGCTATGATCGGTAAATATTATCTCGAAAACCGGAATCCGGTGACTTATGATGAAATTGCACCCTGTGTGATTGATGCTTTGGTAGCCACCGAGGATGAACGTTTTTACAAACATAGTGGTATTGATCCTGAAGCAATAGGCCGGGCTCTTTTTGGAATGGTTACTTTTAATCCAAAAGGAGGTGCCAGTACGATTACTCAACAGTTGGCTAAACAATTACTGGAACAAGGTTCTCGTAATTTTTTGGAACGTATTCTCGAAAAACTGAAAGAACAAATTGTAGCTGTTAAACTGGAAAAAAATCTAACCAAACAAGAGATTCTGACCTTGTATCTCAACACGGTTCCTTGGGGATACAATTCATTTGGTATCAAAAGTGCGGCCAAAACTTACTTTAATAAAATGCCCAAAAAATTGGATATTGAAGAAGCGGCATTGTTGATTGGGATGCTCAAGGGTTCTTCGCGATATAATCCGACTAAAGAAAGTAAGCAGCAATTGGTACTTGATCGTCGTAATACGGTTTTGGACCAAATGGTAAAAAATTTAAAAATCTCTGCGGCAGAGGCACAGGCATTAAAAGAGAAGCCCATTGCTTTAGATTTTTCGCCCATGAGTGATACCCATCATGAAGGGGTAGCACCTTATTTTCGTCAGGTGGTTGAGCAAGAAGTGAAAACCTGGTGCAAGAAGAAAGGGTATAATATTTACAAGGATGGGTTGAAAATTTATACGACCATCGATACAACCATGCAGGCATATGCCGACAATGCGGTTCAAAAACAGATGTATGGTAAAACACGTTTTGCAAGCAACCGTACCTGGGATAAACATAAAGTGACTTTGATGCGAGCGATGAAAGAAACCGATCGTTACAGGGAACTCAAAAAGGAAGGAAAGTCAGAAGATGAAATTTTGAAGGTGTTTAATACCAAAACAAAAATGAAGGTATTTGCTTGGAACAGCCGCCGCGAAAAAGATACGACCATTACTCCTATGGATAGTATCAAGTATATGAAAGGATTTGTGCAAACGGGTTTTATGGTGATGGATCCTGCCACGGGTGAAGTAAAAGCTTGGGTAGGTGGAATTAATCATAAATATTTTCAGTTCGACCACGTTAATAGCAATACAAAACGGCAAGTAGGTTCAACCATTAAACCACTCTTGTATTGTCTGGCCGTTGATAATGGATACTCTCCCTGTATGTCTGTATCACTCAATCCGGTTATGTTTCCGGGGCATGGTTGGTATGGTCCGGATAGAAGCAGAGGCGCTATGCCAATGAAAACGGCCTTGGCATTTTCGAAAAATAATGCCACCGTAAATATTCTCAAATTAGTGGGGATCGAACATTTTGTGAAGTTCCTGAAGTTATTGGGTATTGATAGTAAAGTAAATGCCTATCCTTCCGTTTGTTTGGGTGCAGATGATATTTCTATCATCGAAATGTTACGGGCATATACCATGTTTCCGAATTACGGTATCAATACCAAGCCGATTTTTATTACACGTATTGAAGATCGAAATGGAAACGTATTGGAAACTTTTGTGCCTGAACGAAAAGAAGTTATCAATGAAATTACCGCCTATAAGATGATTCGTATGATGATGGGTACGGTGTTGATTGGTACTGGTAAACGATTAAAACCTGTTTGGGGAATTAAAGGTGAGTGTGCGGGAAAAACCGGAACCACCAATAGTGAAGCGGATGCCTGGTTTATTGGATACACGCCTCAATTGCTTGCAGGAGCTTGGGTAGGCTGTGATGATCGTTTTGTGGGTGTGGGTTTGGGCGAAGGTAGTCGGGCAGCAATGCCAATTTGGGGAGAGTTTTTTAAACAAATACAAGCCAATGAAAAATTGGGTTATGCCAAAGTTCAGGAATTTGAAAAACCCGCGGTGATGGAAGGATTGGATGAATGTGATGTGGCCGATCAGGTGAGTTTGCAAAGGGCTGAAGCCGTGATGAATGTATCAAGAGGAGAGGCAACAGCAGATGATGATTCTCCATCAGAACGATGGGATAATGACAATGCCGGTACGGACAAGGAAGATTACAAATGATGTGTTTCCGGCCATCATTTATTATTAACATCTTGATTTTGCTATGGGCGCCAGTTTTTCTTTTGGGGCAATCAAAACCTTGTGTGATTCAAAACAAAGCCATACGCGCCGGTGAAGAACTAACCTACAAGGTTTATTATACTTTAGCAGGGGCATACGTTGGAGCCGGTGAGGCAATATTTAGTTCAAGCATTTATGCCAAAGAAAAAAAGTATTTTCATTTAAAGGGAAGTGGTCGGACTTATGGGAGTTACGATTGGTTTTATAAAGTACGTGATTTATATGAAAGCGTTGTAGACAGCCAAACCCTAAAACCTGTGATTTTTAGAAGAAACATTCAGGAGGGTAATCAAAAGCTCTTTCAGGAAGTTTATTTTGATCGGAGTAAGCTGCAGGTGACGGATAATGGTCAAAAGAAATCCATGTCTGAGTGTTTGTTGGATGTTTTGTCGGCCATTTATTATGCCCGAAATATTGATTTTGCAAAATACCAGGTGGGCGATAAAATTCCGATAGAGATATATTTGGATGGTGAAATTCACTCCTTATATATCCGATATCTGGGTAAAGAAAAAATCAGCACCCGGCACGGGCAATATCAAACAATAAAATTTAAACCTCTATTGCTTGAGGGGACTTTATTTAAAGGGGGTGAACAAATGACAGTTTGGGTTACAGATGATGTAAGAAGGATTCCTGTATATATTGATACGCCCATTTTGGTGGGGCATATCCGGGTTTTTTTTATCAAAGGAAAAGGACTGATAAAATCGTAGACTCAATATCAATCGTTTAATTCAATACCGAAGCGCAACAAAATGCGTTGTTGTTTAAATATAAATTGTTCGGTATTCCATTCCTGATGTTGCGAATTAAATTGATGAAGCTGGTAACGGCTGCTTGAAAAATTGTAGTTCAGATCGAAACTGTAGAAAACGGAACCGGCCAGTTTGGATTTAATGCCCAATCCGACATTCAGGTAATACCCGGTTTGCCGCCTGTAATAATGCCACTCATTACCACGAAGTGCTTCGTCAAAGCCAATAAAATTTAAGCCAACATCGCTGAGGGCAAAATACCTGAGTTTTCGTCCAAAGTAGGCGCGACCATCTAAAAATAAAGGGATCAAAGGTGGTTGCAGGGAATAATAGTATCTTGGTCCGGGTTCATATGCCAGGCCAAGGCCGACAAAACAATTTTTATAACGTACGCCATTGATTAATTGAGGAAAGGCAGATACACGTCCATCGGCAATAGAAATGCCTAACTGCTGTAAAGTACCGAATTGCCAATCCTTTGCAGATGCATGTATAGAACCTTGGACAAGAATCAATAATAATAAGACGTAGCGATGCATGATAATTATTTGGGGATACTGGCAACCAAGTTCAGAGCGCCAGATTCATGATAAGTATAAAAACGAATTTCGCGCTGACACATGACAATCAATTGTTGATTCATCGCAACCACATCCAGGGCTGCTGGCATCGGTTCATGGGTCAATAATTTTAAATTTAAACGATCGCTGGCATCATAAATTTTGAGCCCTTCATCGCCATCACAAATAAACAATAGATTACCCTCTTTGCTTAAACCATGTGGATTAAATAAGGGGTATGATTTTAATAATTTGGGTTGCTGTGAATTGGAAATATCCACGATATCCAACTGATTCGTAAAACCCTGACAAGGAGTGCCACTGCGCAGCGTAACATAAGCGAAATTAGTTTCGGCGATAACCGGATCGCATACGCGGGCATGATTAAACTGACCTTGTTTGACGGGTAAAGCAGGATTGCTTAGACTAAAAATATACATGCCAGTTTGCCCCCCAATAAAAAGTTGATCTTGAAAAGGGTAGATGGTTTCAATATTCCACTCAATCCTTTGTTTATTTTTCAACGATGGGGTGGCTTGGTCATTGAGTTCAAAAGTGTATAAATCTGAACGATCCACTGCATAAAGATATTCATTCACCAAAGTAAAACGGGCCATGCTGCTACTCAGGGAATTTCCTCCCGAACCACCACTGTTGCCCGGCATAAACTGACTATCGAAGGTCATGAATTTAGCTTCGCTTAGAAACAAGCCTCCGAACATATTTTCGTCATATCTGCTGGTGTCTTTTTTTGTAAACGAAACAAGAACTTGTCCATTGTCCGGAAGACCGTAAGGATTCATCCTATTGGTAAAAATATTTTCCTGAGCATTTAAAAATACCGGATTTTGTATATCGTGAATATCAATGGCATACAAATCTGTATAACAATCAGCATAGAGGATATCGTTTCGCACTGCCATGCCCTGATTTCCGGGTATAGGAATAAATCCAATATTGGTAGGATGCGGATTTCCTTTAAACTGAATGACATGGATGCCTTTTTCAGCTTCATTGATCAAAAGATATTGTTGATAAATGGCAAAGCTGCCCGGGCGTTCCATGTTTCGGGATGGATTGAGGGCAATCTGATCACGTACTTCCTGCTTGGTAGAATAGTGTGGGATATAAATGGTATAGTGATGCGTGAGTTGATTTTTCAGACAAGCGCTTAAAAGGAAAATAAGTAGCGTTAAACCCAAAAGCGGAGGGGTGATCATTGAGGTTTTGAATGTTTTCATGCCGGATATTTCGTTTAAGACGCAGTTGCTGGGATGAAAGTTACGGTAAAGATGAAAAAGTGACTTCCAAAAAATTAATATTACTTTATTGTTACCAAATTGTAACTTTGGTACAAGGTCATGAAACGCGTCATTCAAATATTCATTTTACTCTTTACCACGGGATTGGTTTCCGGGCAAGAGAAGGTGAACATTGAATATTTGGGAGACACCATCACATTATCGGTTCGAAAGGAAATGTATGTGCAAATGGCCGAAGTTATCACCGATCAGGAAGTTAGTTCGTTTCAACAACAACTGGATGACGCCCAGTTCAATCATTGTGTGCAGGAAATCCTGAAATATCGGGATGAGAAAAAGCTGGATGATTGGATGTATTACCAACTGATTCGACGGGTGGCCTATCATTTTTGTCCAAAATCTACCCATTATGGATACTACACCCTCTATAAATGGTACTTATTGGGGCATAGTGGGTACGAAACAACTTTGAGTATTAACGAAGAACAACTTCTGTTTTACGTCAAGTGCACAGAAAATGTATATGGCATTCCTTTTTTCAGTCGAGAAGAAAAAAGATTTATTTGCCTGAATATGCATGATTTCGGCCATGAGTTATTACCCAATTTGGCCACCCATGAAGTGAGTGCAAGAATTAAAGATGGGCAGAAGGCCTTCTCTTATAAGATTCAACAAATACCGAACATTAAAACTGCTGATATTGTAGAGAAGGAACTATCATTCAGCCATTTGGGTAAAACTTATCAGATTCAGGTAAAACTAAATCCGCAAGTCAAAACCTTATTTCGAAATTATCCGGTGGCCGACTTCGATACCTATTTTAATATTCCCATGAGTGAAAGTGCCCATGCCTCTCTCATTCCTTCACTCAAACAACATCTTTTATACAAGAAAGAATCTGAGGGGATTGATTTTTTAATGCATTTTACCCGACAATCCTTTGTGTACCAGAATGATCAGGATTATTTTGGAAAGGAACGAAGACTCAGCCCGGAGCAAACTTTGTTTTACGAAAACAGTGATTGTGATGATCGGGCGGCTTTATTTTACTATTTAGTCAAAGAAATTTACAATCTGCCTATGATTGTGTTATTATATCCCGGACATGTAACCGTGGCCGTTGAATTGCCTCATCCAAAAGGTAGAACCATTTCCTTTAAGGGACGCGAATATAGTATTTGTGAACCTACCCCTCAATCAGAAGAACTAGGCGTTGGGCAGATTTCTAAACATCTAAAACATAAACCTTTTGAAGTGGTATATGAATATCTACCGGACGGGGTATGTTTCAAATGAACATGCGCATGGATGATGCATGTTCAGCCTATTTAAGCTAACTTTGACGGCCTTCATTTCATGAAAGAAATCTCAAATCGTTCTGCAAGTTTTCATTTTGCCATTGAACAAAAATTCAGTGCAGGCATGGTTTTGACCGGAACAGAAATTAAATCATTGCGGCAAGGGAAAGCCAGTTTTAATGATAGTTATTGTTTAATGCATCAGGGCGAATTATGGTTAAAGAGTCTTCATATTGCTGAATACTCACATGGCACCTATACCAATCATGATCCTCTGAGAGATCGCAAATTATTACTCAGTAAAAAGGAATTGCGAAAAATTGATGCGAAAACACGAGAAAAGGGATTTACGATTATTCCATTGCGCATCTTTATGAGTGAAAGTGGGTATGCGAAAATTGATATTGCTTTGGCGAGAGGCAAAAAAACGCATGACAAACGGGATAGCATCAAAGCCAAAGATGCCGAGCGTGAATTAAAGAGGAGTTTACATTTCGATTAATCGATCTCCAGCAAGTCCAACTAAAACAATAAAATTTTCGTTTCTCACATCCTTAGGCGTAATAGGTGTTCCTGAATAACTCAGAAATGCTTTAGATTCAAGGCGCGGGTAATGAAGCTGTATTGTTATACTGCGATTTGCCCGCAACGAAGAAGATGCAGTATTTCTGAGTAGCGAAAGATTCTTAAACCCCAGTGAATGCTTTTTAGCAATAGGCCTTAAAAAAGTGTGCATCCACGGTATAAATTTTCATTTGATTGACCATCACCACTGATTTTGAGCGTTATTCAGGAACCCCTAAATTGGAATAAAAAAAACTGCCCAAGAGCAGTTTAACTATTTGATAGAAATCAAAAAATTAGAAAGGAAGATCATCGACAATAGCTGCGGAGCTATTTTGAATAAAATCCTGAGGTGCTGCCGGGGCAGATTGAAAGGACTGTGAGGGTTGTGCAACCGCTCCGGAAGATTTTTCTAAGCGCCAGGCTTCCAGACTATTGAAGTAACGGATACCTTGAGGGCCATTCCATTCACGACCTCTGAGGTTAAAAGAAACTTTCATTTCTTCGCCGATTTGATAATTATCCAAAAGCGAACATTTATCTTGTGTCAACTGAAAACTGATGTATTGTGGATAAGCGGTGGTAGAGTCGGTTGTTAAAACGAATTCCCGTTTTGAAAACTTATCACTCACTACTTGGGTATCATTCTTAACCTTAAGAATACCATTTACTTCAAAAGATGCCATAATTTTGATTTTT
>Ga0208202_1000256_pt1:0-7500 | contig 13020 bp, 16 predicted proteins | sample LakMenEpi27Aug08_FD_150738 | JGI IMG/M metagenome (GOLD analysis project Ga0208202, IMG submission 150738) | Freshwater microbial communities from Lake Mendota, WI - 27AUG2008 deep hole epilimnion (SPAdes) | ecosystem: Environmental > Aquatic > Freshwater > Lake > Epilimnion/Euphotic zone... | reverse complement strand
CCAAGATCTGCACCGACGGCGGCTCCGGGCAGGCTCACGCCCACAACCCTTCTACGCTCACCGTCGCGACCCCCCTACTCGTCGGGGCCTCAGCGCCGTCGCTCTCTTCGAGCTGACACGGACGTTATTCGCTCTGCCGACCGACGGCCCGGTATAGGCACGACGCTATAGCGCCTCCCATTTTAAGGGCTAGTTGCTTCGGCAGGTGAGTTGTTACACACTCCTGAGCGGATTCCGACCTCCATGGCCACCGTCCTGCTGTCTTTAGCAACCAACTCCTTTTCGTGGGATCCGAAATGTGCGTCGTTTAGGCGCCTTAACCGGGCGTTTGGTTCATCCCACAGCGCCAGTTCTGCTTACCAAAAATGGCCCACTGGGCGCTCAGATTCAAATCAATTGCCGCGGCCTCAATCAAGGAAAAAGGCCGGGCTTCTCACCCATTGAAAGTTTGAGAATAGGTTGAGGTCGTTTCGACCCCAAGGCCTCTAATCATTCGCTTTACCGGATGAAACTCCGTTTGTTCTCTTTGCGAGCACCAGCTATCCTGAGGGAAACTTCGGGGGGAACCAGCTACTAGATGGTTCGATTAGTCTTTCGCCCCTATACCCAACTCCGACGATCGATTTGCACGTCAGAATCGCTGCGGACCTCCACCAGGGTTTCCCCTGGCTTCGTCCTGGCCAGGCATAGGTCACCATCTTTCGGGTCCCAACGTGTGCGCTCTGGGTTCGTCCGGCCGACTCGACCAAACCCTTTTAAGGGGGAAAGATCTCGCGAGCATTCGGACGCCCTGGGGTTGCGCCCGCTCTGTTCGAGACGGGATCACCCCTCGCGGATGCACCCTCATCGGGGCCGCTTCACTTTCATTGCGCCTCGCGAGTTTAGTTTGATAATTTCTCGACGACTTGCGCACATGTTAGACTCCTTGGTCCGTGTTTCAAGACGGGTCGGGTGGGACCCGACTTCTACTCTCCGCTCTGGGCCTCCACAGGTTGAGCACCGCAACTTTTTCTCTTTTACAAAAAAAAGCTACGACACCTCCCGGGAGGAGACAGGTCACGACCGGGCAGTACTGTTGGGAAACGCCGCGCTCGTCATCGCGGCACCCGCGAAGGTAACCACGAAACTCGCTAACGGACGCCCCGTGTAACAGACACCCAGTCGGTCGCGGAGTCCTACTAGGCCCCCCACTTGCGGACCTTGGCGTGGCTATTGCGATCGCAGAACGACTTATGCAAGAGAGCCGCCAATTCAGGCAGTCTCCATGCAGCGTTAAGGGCATACAACCAAGTGCCGGGAGCGGGGACTTGTTCGACCTTCGAGGGCCCACCCGTTTAACCCCCTGAACGGTTTCACGCACTCTTGAACTCTCTCTTCAAAGTTCTTTTCAACTTTCCCTCGCGGTACTTGTTCGCTATCGGTCTCGTGGCGATATTTAGCCTTAGAAGGAGTTTACCTCCCGCTTAGGGCTGCACGCTCAAGCAACCCGACTCTTGGGAAGGGATCCGATGCACGGTCTCGGCTCGTCTTATCTACGGGCCTGACACCCTCTGTGGGTTGCTCGCCCCGTTCATGGAGACTTGGACGATAGATACCGGACAGACGCGCACGATCCTCCCGAACACCACATTCCTCGGCACCCGCTCAACCGGGCGCGAGGTTCGGTGCTGGGCTCATCCCTGTTCGCTCGCCGCTACTAAGGGAATCCTTGTTAGTTTCTTTTCCTCCGCTTACTGATATGCTTAAGTTCAGCGGGTAGTCTCATCTAAACTGAGGTCAGAATGAATTGTTTGTTTTCAAAAGGAGACAACACTTTATCTAGCTCGACAGACTTTGGCGTTTTAAAGCCGGGAAAGATTGAATAATTGCCGGTTCAAATTTTTTTTTTCGAAATAAAGCGAGTCTCTCGTTATTCGCAAAAATTAATTTACGAAAAGTGACAGGGCGTCCTGCGGCTTTTTGTATTGAAACAACGCGTCGTGCGCGAACCAAGCTTGCATAACGAGCGGTTAGAGTGAGTGATAATTCGCGGTGGTCGACACTTCGACACGCCCGGCGCACACACACAACTAAACTCGCGTTGAAGCGGTATATCGCGCACACGCAGCCGACACCTTGTTCGAGAAGATGTGTTTATTTCTAAATTTTTTTTGAGTTGGCTCAAAAATTTCCCATCTGTTTTGCCATCGAAAAAGGTTTCTTTTGAATAGAGAGGAAAAAAACAAAACAGGGCGAACCTTCTTTTATTTTTCCCCCTTTTTTGTATTTGAGGCATCGCGGACACTTAAGTCGCGCGGCACCCAGACGTTAGAGATTCGGGAGCTTTTATGCGGTCAGGCCGGGTGAAAAATAAATCTCGCCGCGACCCAACATGCAAAACCAAGACTGAAAAAATCTCTGTTCGTTCATCATTCGACCGACCCTCAGTCAGATGTGGCCCGAGCGAGAAGCTGGGCCGCCATTTACGTTCAAGATTTCGATGCTCCATGTGTTCTGCAGTTCGCATGGATTAGCGCACTTTGCTGCGCTCTTCATCGATCCACGAGCCTAGTGATCCACCGTTCAGGGTCGTATATAAAACGACATATTCGTTTTCTTCTCTCTTTTTCTCCAACCCGCCCAAGCAAATGAATGCGAGGGCGGAGAAAGAAAGCCAGAAAGAAAATGTTCCGATAAACACTCGTACTAGAATTTGGGTTTAGTGTGTTATTGTGATTTTGAATTCTTCCTACTTCATCGAGAGGGCGAAGGGCAAGCTTAAAAAACATTCGGTTTTCAACGGCATAGTGTCGGGCTTTGGAGTGTTAGTCTATACGACGCACACGCACGCAACCACGAGTATCTACGCCCGAAAAGAACGTCCAGAGTAAAGTCTCACACTTTCGTCCCCCACCGAGAATCAAAAAATCCCGAAGACGAAGAGAGAAACAAAAAAAAACAATTTCGATTGGGCGTATCCGCTTTAAACCACCGCGCATCAGAGCGCCTGATACCCGTTCAAAATCTTGATGTTTTTTTTTTTCCGACTCTCCATCCACCGAGTTTTTATTTTTCAAAGTGTTTGATTTAGGGACTAAGACTTTATAAAATCTCCTTTATTGTTCCTTCGGTACTCGCGGCCCAGGCGGGCTATCGTATTCTTCACTCTACTAACGTCAACACTGTGAGCGCCGCTAAAGGTCGAATGAATCTATAGAGACATTCACCATCGAAGCAGGAAGAATTTGCTCACGGCCATAGACCAAATCGAAAGACTTTGTGTTTTTTTTGAGCCGAGAGGAAAGAAAAATCAATTTGAAAAGGCGAATCCGCTTTAAACCACCGCGCATCAGAGCGCCTGATACCCGTTCAAAATAAATGATTTTCTTCCGTCAACCCACACATAGTTCATACGATGTCTTACGCCGAAAGACTTTTGATGGGGTTTTTTTGTTTTGCAACTTTTAGTTGTTTCGTGCTCAACCAAAGCCATATGCGCAAAACATTTGTCTTGTTCGTTTATGATCCTTCCGCAGGTTCACCTACGGAAACCTTGTTACGACTTTTACTTCCTCTAAAGGATCAAGTTCGACCATCTTTCAGTCTCGCCGTTGGTAGGCACCGCACGGGCAGAGATTGCTCCCCACTCGACGGCACCCCGACAAGCCCGTCCGAAGGCCTCACTAAATCATTCAATCGGTAGTAGCGACGGGCGGTGTGTACAAAGGGCAGGGACGTAATCGACGCGGGCTAGTGACCCGCGCCTACTAGGGATTCCTGGTTCATGGGGATCATTGCAGTCCCCAATCCCAACCACGAAGGAGGTTCAGCGGTTACCCGGTCCTTTCGGACAGGGAGAGTGAAACACGCTGATTCCTTCAGTGTAGCGCGCGTGCGGCCCAGGACATCTAAGGGCATCACAGACCTGTTATTGCTCACTGTCACGCGGCTGGACGCCGCTTGTCCCTCTAAGAAGACTGCGTGACGGACGCGAGAGCAGAAGGTATCGCCGGGGATGACGACGACCGAATAACAATAGAGCCAGCCCCCGCGAGACATTCCCGACAAAGCCCCGCCATACCTCATCCGCCAGGCAACCAACCCGTGAAGGCCGTACACCCGACGAACAAAGCACAACGAAACCAAGCCGAGAGATTGCCTCACTAAAGGAACCAGTCCCACCGAGACCCGAATCGCCGCCACCTGATCCCGACGCCTCCGTACTCCCTTCGGTTTCAATTGATAAAACCCGTCACCTATTTAGCAGGCTAGAGTCTCGTTCGTTATCGGAATTAACCAGACAAATCGCTCCACCAACTAAGAACGGCCATGCACCACCACCCACCGAATCAAGAAAGAGCTCTCAATCTGTCAATCCTTCCAGTGTCCGGGCCTGGTGAGGTTTCCCGTGTTGAGTCAAATTAAGCCGCAGGCTCCACTCCTGGTGGTGCCCTTCCGTCAATTCCTTTAAGTTTCAGCTTTGCAACCATACTTCCCCCGGAACCCAAAGACTTTGGTTTCCCGGAAGCTGCCCGTCGAGTCATTGGAGTAACTCCGACGGATTGCTGGTTGGCATCGTTTATGGTTAGAACTAGGGCGGTATCTGATCGCCTTCGAACCTCTAACTTTCGTTCTTGATCAAGGAAAACATTCTTGGCAAATGCCTTCGCTGTTGTTCGTCTTGCGGCGGTCCAAGAATTTCACCTCTGTCGCCGCAGTACGAATGCCCCCGTCCGTCTCTATTGACCATTACCTCGGGTCCAAAAGTAAAAGACCAGCAAAATCGGACCGAGGTCCTATTCCATCATTCCATGCTGCGATATTCAGGCGTTGGGATACACCTGCTTTGAGCACTCTAATTTGTTCAAAGTAAACGTTGCCGGCCGCCCGAGACACCCGGTGAAGGGCACCCCGAACGATTGACTGGGTGGAGCGAATCGAGTCAACTACGACCAAAATTAAAAAAGAACCCGAAAGAACTTTCCAACTCTGGCCGCAGATACAACAACGACGCACCGACCACCACTCCGGCGATGTTGTCCGACCGTGAAGAGAGTCGGGCTTTGACACCCGGGCTCCCAGAGCGTGAAACGCAACACCCTTGATTCAGAGCGGCGCCGCCCGGCCGAAGACAGACATCCGACTACGAGCTTTTTAACCGCAACAACTTTAATATACGCTATTGGAGCTGGAGTTACCGCGGCTGCTGGCACCAGACTTGCCCTCCAATGGTTCCTCGTTAAAGGATTTAAAGTGTACTCATTCCAATCACGGGGCCTCGGAAGAGTCCCGTATCGTTATTTTTCGTCACTACCTCCCCGTGCCGGGAGTGGGTAATTTGCGCGCCTGCTGCCTTCCTTGGATGTGGTAGCCGTTTCTCAGGCTCCCTCTCCGGAATCGAACCCCGATTCCCCGTTACCCGTTGCAACCATGGTAGGCGCGTAACCTACCATCGACAGTTGATAAGGCAGACATTTGAAAGATACGTCGCCGGCGCGAAGGCCGTGCGATCGGCGTGAAGTTATCCAGAGTCACCAAAATTGGTACGGTGCGCGAGCCCGAAAGCCCGGCCCCGACTGGTTTTGATCTAATAAAAGCACCTCTTCTGCGAGCCCGAAAGCCCGCAGTCGAGGCTCGAGTGCATGTATTAGCTCTAGAATTACCACAGTTATCCAAGTAGGATGGAGTGGATCTAAGGAACCATAACTGATTTATTGAGCCATTCGCGGTTTCGCCGTCTAGCGGCTTGTACTTAGACATGCATGGCTTAATCTTTGAGACAAGCATATGCTACTGGCAGGATCAACCAGGTATTTCGTGTATGTTTGTTTGATATGCATCCGGCGAGTTGCGGGTTTTTATTTCGCCCACGCATCACCAAACACACACCAAATCAACACGTTTTTTCGTTTTTTTCTTTTTCTTCGGAAACTAAAATTTTTGATCGCAACGCCTGGCGTGTCACAGCGAGTCCCAGTGAAGAGAAACACCGATCCGATCCGTTTGTTGGATTTTTTTCATTTCAATTTCCAAAGTCAAAGACCATTCAACGGTCTATGAGCCCAAAGTGAATCGGATTCATTCGACCGGTCTTGATATATTCATCAACTTTTTTTCCCGTATTACGGTTTTCGACGGTCATATGTGGCGTGCTGTATGCTCATAAGTCAAGCCTGCTTTACTAAGCTGACAAGCATACATCTTTTAAATTTTTGTGGGCTCAGAGTTTTATTTTTATTTTTCCACCGCCGAGGCACACTCTCGCATCACCCCGCACGACACACACACACACACACACCTCACCGCTCAACGGTCACACGAGGCAGAATTTTCCGCAAAGACTTTCGAAGAGAAAGAGAAAACTCGGAACAACCGCGGTCAGAGGCCAGCATAGAGGCATCGTATAGAAAGTCATGGGCGGAAAAAAACAAATCATTTCAAGTCGAGACAAGCAACCAGACTACCCCTATAAAAGTGCGCAATTCTTTAAGAGTTCACCGAAGAATGACCGAGATCAAGTATGCACGAAACGAACATATTCCAAGGGCAGCTGAATAAGCGATTCTGCGCCGAAGCGCGAGAAAAGCAAGCGGTACACCGATGGGGATCGTTTTTTTATCGTGTTAGATTCGTTGTTGTCAAGCAAGGATTCTCAAAATGTTTTTTGCATTGCACCCAAGTTTCGTACTGATTACTTGTCGCAGACCGGTGACTGTCAAAAAAAAATTTTTTACGTTTTTTCTTGAGAGGTCACTGCCTACACACAACTCCGGGCGGGCCGTACACTCACAGCCGTTTGAATTCTCCCTTCGTGTGTCATGGCCATAACTGAGCGTACATCTTACCGGGCGCCGAGTTGATCTGGCTTGTTCGATGAACGTTCGGGATACGTACAATCGATATAGCTCCAACCGTAACTCGTTTGTAATTACGCCGGCCATACTCAGCGGGCGCTCAGCTCAGCTCTCGATATCTTCCGTCGAAGGGAAGTTCGTAGTAAAAGAGAGTCAGAGTCGACGCCACATTTTGCGGTCCTCGCATCTCATCCGATTTTTGAATTTTATAGATTTGCCATCACTTCCACCCAATTCTCTCGTATATTTCAATCTCTTGACTTTGTCCGACCGGGCCGTCTTCGCCCCCCTTCAACTCCGTCCATCTCCACTTCTGTGTTCCACACAACGAGCTTCCGTCAAACGGCAAAATGTGAAATATGCGCACGCCGCACGAAATAATTTGAAAGCGTTCTGTTTGGTGGCTTTTTTATTTTTATCTCTCGGCTCACACACACACACACACATTTCCGCCTGAACGGTAATTTTTTTTGATACGGTGTCAAAAAGTGAAAAGACGCGCACCATTTTCTTTTCTCTTCCGTATCGTCGCTGACGGTAAACGCTGATGGTTATGATGCCGTAAGTTTGGAAGAAAGAATCTTTCCCGTCTTGTCTTGTTACGGTAAAATAACAAAGAACAAGCGTCCGATTTCTCTCACAGACGGCCACAGACAAACCACACGGG
>Ga0208202_1000254_pt1 | contig 13041 bp, 6 predicted proteins | sample LakMenEpi27Aug08_FD_150738 | JGI IMG/M metagenome (GOLD analysis project Ga0208202, IMG submission 150738) | Freshwater microbial communities from Lake Mendota, WI - 27AUG2008 deep hole epilimnion (SPAdes) | ecosystem: Environmental > Aquatic > Freshwater > Lake > Epilimnion/Euphotic zone ... | reverse complement strand
TGATTGATTTGAGTTAGTTGAAATTGCATTAAGGCATTACAGCGCCCGCAAAGTTGTTGCTGTTTTGTTCCCAATAAATAAAGTCAAGGCCATCTACTACACCATCTCCATTGAGGTCGGTGCTGAAATATCCTCCGGCAAAATTATTGCTATCATTTTCCCAGTCGTTATAATCGAGTCCGTCAACTACATCGTCCTGGTTGATGTCGCCGGTGTACAATCCCCATATGCCCAATCCTATTTCAAACTGATTGGAACCATACGCTTTATTCGCGGCCACTGAAAAATCATAACTCGTAGTCGCAGCGATAAGTACCGGATTTTCACTCCAGGTTTCGACATGATTTCGATGTTTAATCACGATATAATAACTGCCTGGAGTAACGCTGGGCGAAAATACCACCGATGCCGTACCATTGGTATGAAGCACTGAAACTTTGCTATATAATGACGCATATGGTGGGTTTGAATCATGTAATTCAACGGTTATGCTATCACAGTCTGTAGCAGGATTAGATAGACCTTGATTAGTTAATACAGGCAACATAGCACTTGCACCATCCCAATATCCTTGAATAAATACATTTAGGTTTAGTATATCTTGCGCCACTACTTGTACTGTAGAAGTAGCTGAGTTATCTGTAATAAGATCGCCAGCTACTGAAGGGCCTGCGGCACAAGTAGTACCATTTCCAAAGTTTATATTTCCGGCAAAAGTTTGTGCAGGTGAAACTGTAAGACCTTGTGCCTTTAGTATAATGGTGCGACTGGTATTTACCGGAATAGGATCTGTAGAATTACAAACTCGTAATTGAGTACCAGAGTTTGATAATATGGTCCATCCTGCCGGTAAGCCTGTTTGTTGTGCATTCGGCAAAAATGTAACTGAAGTAGGTACTTGAATAATTGGTCTAAGTTTAGCTTGTGGAATAGTTGAGATTGGTCCACTATTACCGATTGTTACGATAATATCGATGGTGCCACCCACAGGTACAATCCCTGAATTAGAAGGCAAAACGTTTATAAAAGGATTCGCTTGCCCAAAAGACTTACCACCTATCAATAAAGCGCCAATGCAAAATAGGAATATTAATTTTGTATGTTTCATTATTGAATTATTTATTGGGTACTTAAGCTGTTATTTGCACTATTGTTTGCTGGTGTACTATCAGAACCTCCAGAAACTGTAATAACTAAATTAGAGTTTGTACCTGCTGGTGTGCCATTATTTCTCTTAATGGTAAAAGCTAAAGTAGATAAACCAGACTGTGGTATAGAAACACCTGCTTTTGAGGTAGCGGTAACAAAACCTCCTGACAAACTAAAATTCCAATCACCGTTATTGTAAGGTGTCGCAAAAAATGCAGAAGTACCATTCGTACCTGAAGTTGGTGTTCCTGTTAGGGTTGCTATAGATGGTACTGCCAGTGTAAATCCTGATGGTACTGGAATAGTAATTGTAATTGTTCCATTTGAATTACCTACTGCATTCTCAAATATATCTACCAATAATTCTGCTGTTTGATTCGCAGTAAATAAGGCTGTTTCTATTTGAATACCTGGCGTTAAATCTGCTCCAGATAATGCTGCTCCTGAACCAGCTGCATTTGGACGGTAATCAGGATTGGTAAAACTCCAGGCATTTACTAATACATCACATGGTGTGCTTATCACATTATTACCATTCGCAGGATTGTTGAGGTAAGTTGCTGTTGCTGAATTCTCTGCCGCTAACGCTGCTCCAGCATATGGCGCACTCCATACAGTCGTATAATCCATAGCAATTACATTGTTTTGAAAGGCTGCACCGCCAAGGGCTGCATTGGCTAGAACATCTGCATCCATGATTAAACCTCTCCAATTGTTCATTAATATGCTATTATGAATTTCCATCTCTGAATTTCTTCTTATACGAGCTCCTCTTCTAAATCCATTAGCCGATGGTTGTGTAATACCACCTGCATTGCTAGAGCATCTAAATGCACCTATTTGGGTTACATTGTAAAATTTTGCTGATGTTTTTGGGGTAAGCGTAAATGGTGATGAGCCGTTGTTGTCAGACTCCCATCCTTCTGAAGTAGATTGAGCAGGATCATCCGCAACTGCTGGATCTTTAACACCTAATGCAAATTGTACCGTTCCACTATAACCATTGTCAGTATCAAAATCATCATCAAGTGTTCTGTAAGATACTAAATGGGTACAATTTACTGAACCACCAAACCACTCAAAAGCATCATCTAATCCTAAAGAGGTTTGTACATGGTGTATAGTAGTACCACTTCCTACAGATCCCATCGTTAAACTATTCATTTCATTGTTTGGTGCTATCACGAAACCTCCAAACTCAATACGAACGTAAGTTAATGAACCAGAATTATCATTTGGAATGTTACCACCATGGCGACCACGAGGATTTGCAGCACCTATACCTTCAATTGGAACATCTGTGCCTAAGTTATTCAATGCTCTACCCTCAATAATTAAACCGCCCCAATCTCCTCTCAATCTCGCACCAGGAGCTTTGCTAGAGGTAAATACGATTGGATTACATTCCGTTCCGTTTGCAATAATTTTTGCGCCTCTTTGGATAACTAATGCGCTAATTACTGTATTTGCATCTCCACGAACTACTGTACCTGCTTCTATCGTTAGTGTTACTAAACTATCTACAAATACAGTACCTTGTAGTAAATAAACATTATTTTTTGTCCATGTAGTATTCGAAGTAATTACCCCCGTTACAGTTACGGTAGGTGCTCCATAAGATGCGTTCTGTGGATCCCAGTTTACCCAATTATCTGTCCACATTGGTGTAGGAGCAGGTGCAAATGCACCACGATAAGTGGTAGGTACTACTTGTGCCATAGCCATCATACCTGTAATAGCTAATAAAAATGTGAGTGTTAAACTTTTCTTTGTCATTTTATTTTTTTTAGATTTTTAAAAAGGTTGTGTATAAAAAAGTAATTTCTATAAGAATGCAAACGTATTCCAGAACAATAAAATAGCTGTGCTATATTGCATTAAGAAATTGTAGCCCTAGTATTAATTTAAAGTATTCCAAAAATTCATTGGACGTACTATAGAAAGTGAAATACAAATATTATCCTTTTGCAAATTGGCATTCATTCAAAAAGGATTTGGCAAACTATACCTGAGAAATTTAGCTTAACAAAATACGCTTAAACATTCATTCATGGTTGTTGAATCTATTGAATATACATTCCCATCGGCCTTAAACTCCAATGCTTTTTGCACGGATATCATTTGTCCTTCTTTAGCAATTAAGATGCAGTCATATTCCAAGTAGATTCTTCAATCTCTATTTTCTTTGGCTCTGGAAAGATTTGAATTGGATATCGTGGCTCCTATACCAAGATGATCCCATTTCGATGGTTGTGACTGAGGTATGATAGCTAAGTCGCTTAAGCTTTTGCGTATACTCATTAAACCAAAAACCATACAGCGCAAATGATGCTAACACGAAAATGATATTTCTTTTAAATTGCCGTTATCCCTTTTGCCCCCTTGATTAATGCATCATATCTTAAAAATTCCATTATTTCGGAGAATTCATATTTACCAACCTTCAAAGTCGGCGAATAGGGCTATGAAACAGTTTAACTGCAAAACCGAAATTTTTTCAATAGTTGAAATGAAATACTGCCCGCAAACACAACAATAGGAAGAGCATCAATAATAACCAGCGCATCAAGGCAATCAATAGCTCAACGTTTGGACACTAGTGGTCTACACTAAAAAATACTGGAAAATGTTGGCGCAACTTTTAATTAATGATTTCATAATGGCAAATAAATAATTTACTTTTTAGTGGCTCTATCTTTGCAAAAATTTGATTTGATATGGCGATATAATTTTACATTGTTTTATTTACTTTCTCATTCCTATAAATATACTTTTAACACTTAGGTTAATTGCAGCTAGTCTTGTATTAAATAAGGAGGTTAAATGTTGTATTATTCATGTAAAGTTAGGTTTTAGTGAGCCCCTAAGAGGAAATTATTGCAACCAACATTGTAATGTCAACATTCATAAATTGATCTGGCAGTAAATTATTAAGAAATAAACTATTATTTATATTTCAATGAAAAGCTTAAAACAATTACTTATTTTAGTTTCAATTATCTGTTTTGCAAAATTTTATACGTTAGGGCAAGCTAATCCATTTATAAATGTTTTGCCATCCAATTCAGGCATTGTAACTACTGGTGGTACTATAGATATTATTGTAACCGTTGGAAATACCGGTCCTGCATCAGCAGTTCCAAAAGCTAAATTAAGACCAATTATTCAGGTGCCTACTTCAGTTACATTTTTGCCGAATGCACAACAAACAGGCTTGCCTAATGGCTGGACTATATTGTCAAATACAGGTACTCAATTGCGTGTTTGCAATTCTACAGATTCTATTCCGATTAATACAAGCCGTACAATTACACTAAAGGTTCAAGGAGTAACCGTTACACCTCCACAAACTTTTTCAGGAAATATAAACTTTGGAAATGGTACTACTTGTGCAGCAGGGCCGACTGTTAATGGCGACCTTATTACAGATAATTCAGCACTTTCTACAATAGAGGTAGTACCCGGATGCAATTTGGGAGTTACTGCGACAGCAGGTACAATAGTATGTAATGGTGATTCCACAACTATCACTTGCAATGCTACCAATGCAACTGGTCCTGTGGAATACAATATTTCAGGAAGTACGAATTATCAATCAAGTAATATTTTTATTGCACCAGCAGGTACATACACACTTACAGCAAGAGAAGTTAATAATCCTATAGCGTGTATTGTTAGTACAAATATTGTAATAACTGAACCTAATGCAGTACCTCTTACCATTGTTAATGTAATTGACCCTACATGCACCAATTCTTTAGGTGTTGTTTCTATTACTTCAGATACATTAGGCTTGACTTTTAGTGTAGATGGAGGCCCTTTTAGTAGTTATCCTGCAACGGGGTACATATTAGGTTCGGGGGCTCATTCTATTTTAGCAAAGAATGCCAGTAATTGTAGTCCTGCAATCACTAACTTTACGATAAGTGCTCAACCACCTACACCATTAACACCTACCATAGATACGGTCATTCAACCTACTTGTTCGATATCCACAGGTTCGGTTCAACTATCTAATTTACCAGCTGGTCAATGGACCATAAATCCCGGAAATATAAGCGGTAACACTACAAGTACCATCATCAATAATCTTGCCGCTGGCAATTATTCTTTTAATGTAACTAATTCTTTTGGTTGTACTTCTTCTAATGCAACTTTAATAACTATTAATACTGTATTGGGAGCACCTCTTGCACCAACCGTAAATATTACTCAGCCTACATGTGCGGTTTCTACGGGTAGTGTTATAATCACTGCTCCGGATCCAAATTTATTGTATAGTTTAGATGGAGGTGCATTCAGTGCTTATCCAGCAGGAGGCTATAATGGTATTGTTACCGGTTCCCACTCACTTATAGCACAATCCACAGGTGGTTGTCTTTCTCCATTTACATATATTACAATAGATGCTCAGCCCCTTTCTCCTGCTTTACCTATTTTAAATATTACACAACCGAGTTGTACAATACCTACTGGAGAAATAGTTGTAATGAGTGATACAACAGCACTAACATTTAGTTTTGATGGTGCCCCATACAGCAGCTATCCGGTTAATGGCTTTATAGCAAATGCAGGAATTCATACTTTAGCAGTCCAAAATTTGAGTGGCTGTGCACCAACTGTAATCAATAATATTGTCATTAACCCACAGCCTCAAACTCCTGTAATCAATGCTTCAGCAACTGAAATAACTTGTTTTGGAGATTATAGCACCATTACTATTTCAGCTACCGGTGGTGTTTTACCCTATGAGTTCAGCATTAATGACACAATATTTCAGAGTTCAAATGTGTTTATTGTTCCATCAGGCATTTACAGATTTACTATCAAAGATTCTAATGGATGTTCAAATAAAACAGATACTATCTTTTTAACAGAACCGCTTCCAATAACTGGAACTGTTGTTGCATCTCCAATAGCTTGTCATGGTGACAGTAGTACTCTTACAGTTTCAGCAAGTGGTGGAGTGGGTGCTTACGAATATAGTATAAATAGTGGCCTCTATCAACCTTCTAATAGTTTTATTGTTCCTGCAGGCGAATATACAATAGACATACGATTAATAAATAATCCCGCTTGTTTTGCCGCAGTAAGTCCAAAAATAACCATTCTACAGCCTGAAAAATTAAGAATATTTGCTTCTTATGAGGCTATTAAATATTGCGGAGATAGCACGATGATTACAATTTCTGCGAATGGCGGAAAGCCACCTTACACCGGCTCATTAGGGGAATTTATAAAAGGACCGGGTGTATGGACATTCACTGTAGTTGATAGTAATGGATGTTCGACTACTTCTGATATCACCCTTTTGCCTCCTGGCTGTGTAGAGTTAAATGTGTATCCTAATCCAGCTGAGAATAGTATAAGTATAAATCACTCAGCAGCAATTAGCACAGGAGCTCATTTTCAAATTATTGCAGATAATGGTGCCAAGCTATTCTCTCAAAAGGTGAAAGAAAATAGTTTTTATAGCACTATAGATATTAGTGCACTCGCAAGAGGCGTTTATTTATTAGTTTATATAAATGGTAACGAAATGAAAGTTGCAAAATTTACCAAGGTTGGCAAGTAACAAAATAGTTTATTCAACTAAATAAAATATAAAAATTAATTGCAATTAGGCAAGTAGGTACTCTAATAGTACCAAGAAATAGTATTAAAATAACTCACAAATTTTAAATAAATGAAAAAAATGAAAATTTTTAAACAAGCAGTCTTTACACTTGCAACTACACTCATCACATTAAATGTTTTTGGACAAGCTAATCCATTTATAAATGTTTTACCTTCTAATTCTGGTATTGTAACTGTGGGTGGTACCATCGATATTATAGTAACCATTGGTAATACCGGACCTGTATCTGCAGTTCCACAAGCTAAGCTTAGACCAATTATTCAAGTACCAACTTCAGTTACATTTTTACCGAATGCACAACAAACAGGCTTACCTGCTGGTTGGACCATAGTATCAAACACTGGTACTCAATTAAGAGTTTGTAATTCTACAGACCCTATTCCTATCAATACAAGCCGTATAATTATATTAAAGGTTCAAGGTGTTACTGTTACATCTCCACAAACTTTTTCAGGAAATATAAACTTTGGAAATCCTAATAATTGTGCACAAGCAGGTCCTGCAGTATCTGGCGATCAAATTACAGATAACTCAGCTACTTCTACTATAGAAGTAGTAGCTAGTGTTCCGCTTCCATTGAATTTAAATAGCTTTTCTGTAAAGTCTGACAATTGTATAGCACACCTTAATTGGAGTACTTCTTCTGAGACAAATTTTGAAAAATTTGAAATAGAAAAATCTGAGACTAATCATACGAAATGGGAAACTATCGGAAGCGTAAGAGCTCAAGGTAATTCTTCTACCAATTTAACCTATTCCTTTATAGATGATAATACTTTTGTAAACAATAAAGTAGTCATGTACCGTTTAAAGATGATAGATATAGATGGTTCGTTTATCTATTCACCTGTATCAACTGCACTCTTAAAATGTGATGAACAAAATCTGTCTGTATTTCCCAACCCTGTGACCAATGGAAAACTTAATGTTAGCTTAAATAGCGCTGAAAAAGTAGAAGCAGATTTGACTTCTGTAACTGGTCAATTTATAAAGAAAGTTATTTTAGAGAATGGAATTAATAACATTGATGTGTCAGAATTGAGCAATGGAGTATATATCTTAAGCACAAAATTTGTACACGGTACCAACCAAAATGTAAAAATTAATATCCAAAAATAATACCCTTAATATTTATTCTAGTTTGCATTTAATAAGTCTATTTATATATTATAGTATTAAAATATTGTAATACCATTTAAATGAATTGCATAGCAGCAAAAAATAGAAATGGTATTAACATCTACCTAGTTTAGAATTTATTTCACTTCACTTCATACAATTTTTAAAATGATTTTAAAACATTTTCTTATTACTATATTCCTATTAATCGGAAGTACCGCATTTGCCCAAAATGGAATGATTACAGGAAAGGTGGTAGATGCCCAGACAGGTCTACCACTAGAGGGAAGTACCATTTTTTTAATTGAAAAGTCTATTGGTACACGTTCAGATCTAAATGGTGTTTTTGCTTTCAATAAACTTCAAGCAGGAAACTATTCTGTAAAATGTAGTTATATGGGATATGTCGAAAAAATTGTTACAGATATTAATGTAGGAGAAAATGAAAATAAAGAAATTAATATTTCATTAGATAAGAAATCTTCTAAAGAGCTTAAAGGTGCTGTGATAGGCGCTACAAGAGTGAAAGGAGCCGGTGAGACAGTGGCAACTTTATTAGTCGCTCAAAAAAACAGTGCGAGTGTTAGCGATGGTGTTTCAGCTGAATCAATTAAGAAAACACCAGATAAAAGTAGTAGTGATGTCATAAAACGTGTTACCGGAGCAAGTATCCAAAATGATAAATTTGCTGTAATACGTGGTTTGAATGATCGATACAATGCATCATTTATAAATGGTGCCCCGTTACCAAGTACAGAAAGTGATAGGAAAGCATTTGCATATGATATTTTTCCATCTGGCATTATAGATAATTTAGTTATATATAAAACGGCTACTCCAGATAAAACAGCAGAGTTTGGAGGAGGAATTATTGAAATAACTACAAAATCTACTTCATCTAAACCAATCACTATTTTTTCAATAAGCCAAGGTTACAACAATTTGATAACCGGACAAAAAAGCTATAGTTCTGAAATGAAAGGTAGTAGAGATTGGATAGGCTTAGATGATGGCACACGGGCGTTGCCAAGTGGCATACCTTCTGACAAACAAGGTTTTATAGATGCATCAACTGTAGATAAACTTGGATATGCAAAATTATTTGGGAAGTACAAATGGGGTGTAAAAGAATTTAATACTGATCCGAACCTAAGTTTACAATTAGTAAAAAGCTTTAACATAAAGAGAAAAGAAAAAGAATTTATTTCATCGCTCTTTTCTGTTACCTATAATAGAACCAATTCATTTTTAACTGGAGAACGTAATTCCTTCAATGGTAATGGCGGTAACATTAACGACTCAAATTATGCTCCTATACAAGAAAGAAAATTCATTGATTCTGTGTATAATCAAGAGGTGATTTGGTCGGCATTGGGCAATGTTAGTATTAAGATAAACAATAGAAATAATATAAGTTGGAAAAATAACCTGAGCGTAAATACTGATAATACATTGGTGAAGCGTGGAGGGTATACCGAATATACTATAGACTCAACGAACAAAATAAAAGAAATATTTCGAAATTTTGTTTCGGATAAAATTTTCAACAGCCAGCTATTAGGTGACCACCAAATTGGTAAATTTAAAACAAAATTAAATTGGTTAGTTGCATACAGCGAAGTGGATAGAAGTACACCATTTCAAGCAATTTCCAATAGTAATGGGATGACTGTTGATGCGGTAACTATAGGCAGAAATGGCACAATGATATCTGCCAGATCTCAAGAAAATATCAAAACTGCAAAATTAGACATTTCGCAACCTTATACACTTTTTAAAGGCAGCCAAAACATGTTTAAGATGGGATTTGGATATCTAGCCAGAGAAAGAAATTATACGAATAGAGTATTAGGTTTTGCACAAGCTGTAACCGGCAATCCTTATGAAGTAGATTATTCAATCCTAAATTTACCTTATGATCAGGTTTTTTTGCCACAAAACCTAGGCTTGCTTTCCAATGGTAAGGCATCTATATTAGTGAATGATGCTACAGTTCCCAATTCTGCATATGAGGCATCTTCTTCAACGTTGCATGCATATTTAATGAATGATCAGCGTTACAAAAAATTTAGATTTATTTATGGTGTAAGAATGGAAAGTTTTAATCAAAAATTAGTGGCTGCTCAACGTGGGTTAGGTGCAATAAATATCAATTACACAAAGGTAGATTTTTGTCCTTCAGCGAATTTAGTTTATTCATTAACTGAAAAAACAAATATTCGTTTGTCCTACAGCAAAACGTTAAATAGACCAGAATACAGAGAATTAGCAAATTTTGGTTTCCCAGAATATCTTTCAGGTTTTTTTGTGAGTGGTGATTCAACATTAAAAAGGGCAAGTATTAATAATTTCGATGTTAGATATGAAATTTTCCCGGGCAGGGCACAATTGCTCTCTGTATCTGCTTTTCATAAAGCAATTACAAACCCAATTGAGTTTTCAACTTCATCATTTTATGCAAGTGAGGCACGTTATGTGCAAAGTAAGTCTGCAACAATTTCAGGAGCAGAACTTGAATTTAGGGTTCTTTTATCAACTATTTTTAATAGAAAAAATGAAAGATCATTGCTGAATAATTTTACCTTGTCAGGTAATGGCACTATTACAAGATCGCTGGTAACTGTTGGTGTTGCATCTGCAGATTCTATTACTTCTCGTCCTTTACAAGGTCAGTCGCCATACATCATAAATTTTGCATTAAGTTATGTAGGTGATAGTTCTGGTTTATCATACACCTTGTCACTAAATAGAATTGGCAGAAGGCTTGCTGTTGCAGGCAGTAATATATTGCCTGAGTTTTTTGATAAAGAAAGAACTGTAATTGATTTTCAAATTGCTAAAACGTTCTTAGATAATAAAGTAGAATTAAAATTTAATGCCAGAGATTTATTAGCTCAAGATATAATAACCTATCTCGATTTTGATAAAAGCAGAACCTTAACCGAAAAAGATGAAATCTTCGTAAAAAATAGAGCACCTAGAATATTTATATTTAGTGCGACTATTAAATTTTAACGAGTGAATGCCTTCATGAAGATGCTATAACCATCCACAAACATCCCCTCAATTTTTGTTGACATTCATTAAGGCACCACGGCTCCCACAAAGTTGTTGCTATTTTGTTCCCAATAAATAAAATCCAGTCCATCCACAATACCATCCCCATTGAGGTCGGTACTAAAATATCCTCCGGCGAAATTATTGCTGTCGTTTTCCCAATCGTTATAATCTATCCCATCAACTACTCCATCCTGATTAATATCACCGGAATATAAAGCCCATATACCATTTTCTACCTGCACCTGATTAGAACCGTATGCCTGTGAAAGGGCTGTGGTAAAATAGTAATTGCTGTTTCCGGATATCATGACCGGATTGGAACTCCAGGTTTCAACACTATTTCGGTGTTTGATCACCACATAGAAGGTATTATTCATGGATGGAAATAAACAAGTTGCAGTTCCATCTGTCTGCATCAAAGTTTTGACAGCGCTGACTAAATTAAAATTATTCGGATCACGTAGTTCCACCTCTATGGAATCGCAATCATTCAAATTCATCCCTATCCCCTGATTCATCAGCACCGGATTCATCATACCCGAACCGCTATAATATCCTTCAATCATGATTTTTACAAAAAGGGTATCATTGGAGAGGCAAGAAACACCGGTAATGATGGGTGAGTTTCCTACCCAGTTTGAAGAGGCTCCGGATAATGTAAAATTCATCAGGTTGCCGTCGCCATTGCCTGTGGCATTTACCAAAGTATTGATGGCAGCATTATTGGCATTGACAAATCCCTGGTTAAAATGATAATTGCCCACCAATCCATTCTGGGATGTAAGCAGTTCACAATTCATCGTACTTTGAATGTCGTTTTGCGCACGGGCCGTATTCCAGATTCTTAACTCATCTATATTGCACTGCGCATAACAATTCCCGTCGCCGGTCCAGGCACCATTGGTTAAGGGTATGGTCGAATTGCCAAATGTTCCGATCGTATTTATGGACGCAGACAGTTGACCATTGATATACAAGGCGTGATCTGCACCATCAAACACGATGGCTAAATGGTTCCAGCCATTGCCCGGTGAAATATTGCTCACAAAAGCATTGCTCATGGCATAATAGGGTCTCCAAAATATTTTTGCCGTATTGGGATCGGGACCATCCAACGCTAAAATGTAATTTGAAAAAACACCATTTTGTTGTCGGCCCATAATGGCACCGTATGATTGAAATCCACTGGGTTGGTTCGTGCCATTCCATTTCACCCACATTTCTATGGTACCTGTTGTAGATGCATTTATTCCGCCTCCGTTCGGTAAAGAAACGTAGTCGTTAACACCGTCAAACTGCAAATCAGATGCCTGTGTTCCGCTAAAAATAAGACTATTACTTTCTTGAGTAACGGTTGAATAATAATGCAAGGGGTTATATTCTTTGCAAGTAATTACATCTCCGGTAGTTAAGGTGGAAGAAAAGAAGGTATCACTCGTACCGATTTGTTGAGAATTTCCATTCACCAAGAATTCATAAAAAGAGGGTGCCAAGCCTATACCGTTTTGGGCAATTCGAAAAACTATTTAGATGCTTCCTTGTATGCAGATTCTGCGATTGCAGTGGCCGTTCAGTTGAATATGCCCAAATTAAAAATACAATCCATGTTGCAACGTGCCAACCTGGCCACTAAACTTTCTGATTTCGGGTATGCTGAACAATTACTCCATGAAGTTAAAACCATTAAACAAAAAACATCTGAATGGAGTATCCAATTAGAAATAGAAAGAACTGCTTACCTACTTCATCAAGCCAAAGGAGAATACCAAAATGCGCTGGAACATTTAAGCCGCGAACTAGACTTTAACGATTCCTTGAAGAATGAAAAGGTCCTTCAACAAAATATTGACCTTGATAAAAAATATGCCGTACTGAAAAAAAAGCAACAAATTGATCAACTTCAATCAGAAAAAGAAGATCAGCTAAAAGAAATTAAACAAAAAAATCTTTGGATTGGTTGGAGTATCGGTGTGGCTATCATTGTTTTAGGATTGTTGATTTTATTTTATCTCACCATTCAGCGAAAAAGGAGTCTGGACCGCCAAATCATTATCCAATTACAACAAGAAAAAACC
>Ga0208202_1000244_pt1 | contig 13329 bp, 9 predicted proteins | sample LakMenEpi27Aug08_FD_150738 | JGI IMG/M metagenome (GOLD analysis project Ga0208202, IMG submission 150738) | Freshwater microbial communities from Lake Mendota, WI - 27AUG2008 deep hole epilimnion (SPAdes) | ecosystem: Environmental > Aquatic > Freshwater > Lake > Epilimnion/Euphotic zone ... | reverse complement strand
ATCTCATCTGCACCGGCTTATACCATTGAGTCGATTGGAGATCAGATTTGGCTAGGCGGTTTGCAAATTCGTATTTACGACCGGGTGCAAAATGAATTCAGTACCCTGAGTAAGGTAAATGGCCTGAGTGATGTGGATGTGCGACTGATCAGGCATGATGCAGCTTCGGGTTATACGCTGGTGGTATATGCCAATAGCAATATCGACCTCATCTACGAAGGTGCCGTATTTAATATGCCTGATTTAAAAAACTACAATATCACCGGAAGTAAAGTGGTGAACAACGTGTTTTTTAAAAACCAATTCATGTACCTGGCTACCGATTTTGGTATTGTGGTTCTCAATCCGCTGAAACGCGAAATCAAGGAAACATACACCCTGCAAGCCGACGCCAAAGTCCTTGAAATCAAAGACCTGAGTGTAAACAACGGTTTGTATTATGCGGCCACTCCACAGGGGATTTATACCGCGGATGAAAACAATCCGGTGCTTCAAAATTTTGCCAACTGGAGTTTACTGATTAACAACGGCGCCCAACACCTCCTGGAACACGAAGGGCAATTATATTTTGCCGGAACGGATAGCCTGTTTCGTATTCAAGGGAATACAGCTCAATTTATTTACAAGGCAGAATCCACGATACGGCGCATGCGCAGTGGTTTGTACGATTTTTATGTATGTGAATCGAACGATGCGATTCGCGAAATAAGTATGTTTAATGCACAAGGAATAAAAATCGATTCAATGTCGGCCGATATCAATCCGCGTGATGTGGTAGAGGTGAACAGCGCAGAAATATGGCAGGCCGATTTCTGGGAAGGCATGGTTCAACTTAAAAACCGCAAACAAAAAAATCTGGTCAAAAGCAACGAAATATATTCCAATGTAACTTACAACCTCAGTACTTATGGCGATGCCATGTATGTAAGTGGCGGCGGCGAAAAGGAATGGATTTTAACCTATAATTCATCGGGTTTTTATCGCTATAAGGACGGCACCTGGACCAACTACAATCGTATGAACGGCACTAGTGGCATGGACTCCATCCTGGATGTGATGGATATAGCGGTTGACCCCAGTAATCAATATATCTACGCCGCCAGTTATGGAGGAGGCCTGTTGGAAATACATCCGGATAATACCCATGTCTTGTATCGAAATACCCCTTACATTCAAAGTCAAGTGGGTAACCCGAATGGATATATCATTGCCGGACTGACCATGGACCGAAACAATAATTTGTGGTTATCGAACTATGCAGCGATTGATCAATTGGTGGTGAAGAAAAAAGATGGCACCTGGCAGAAATTTTCTTTTCCTTACAGCACCAGCGAACGGGCAGCCAGTCAGATTGTGATTGATGATGCCAATCAGAAGTGGTTGATGGCGCCAAGGGGTATTGGCATTTTTGTGTTGAACGATAATAATACCATTGATAACAAAGCCGACGATCAGATCGCGAAAATCAATAAGGGCAGTGGCTTGGGAAATTTACCAAGCAATGAAGTGTATTGTATTGAAAAAGATAAAGATGGTAAAATATGGGTAGGCACCGCAGATGGGATTGCCATTTTTAATTGCCCGGAATCCATTTTTAGCAACAATGGATGTGAGGCCGAACTTAAAATTGTGAAGTATGATTTAAATGCAGGTTTATTGTTTCAGCGCGAAGCGGTAAATACCATTGCAGTAGATGGAGCCAACAATAAATGGATCGGAACCAATAATGGGGTGTGGCTGATTAGCGATGACGCTGAAAAAATTATTCAACGTTTTACCAAAGACAACAGCCCCTTGCCAACCAATGAAATACGAAAAATAAAAGTACACCCACGCACGGGTGAAGTATTTATCGCAACTACGATGGGTTTGGTATCCTGGAGAGGCAATGCTACAGATGGCGCTGAAAATAATGATCAGTTACTGGTGTTTCCGAATCCGGTACCGGCAGATTATGCGGGCACCATTGCCATATCCGGGTTGGTTGCAAACGCTGATGTAAGAATTACGGATATTTCGGGTCAATTGGTTTATCGCACTAAGGCACAAGGCGGTCAGGCGGTATGGAACGGAAAAAACTATACCGGGCAAAAGCCCCGTTCAGGCGTGTATTATGTATTTGTTACAAACGAAGATGGCAGCGAAACCAAAGCGGGCAAATTTATTTTTAACGAGTAGAAGGTTGAATTATAAAGCCCGCATTTGATTGCCTTTGGCGTTATGGGTTAATTCGGCCAGTCCGAGGGCTTCCATGAGTGGCGGGACATACATGCCAAATCTTCCACGAAAACCTTTTTTGAGTCCGTACCAACCACCTACCGGATTTTGTTCGGAGCGCCCCCAGGCTTCTACGGTTCCATCTTTGGCTGGTTTTTGTTCATCGGCACTTCCTAATTCCATCCAGTCGCCATGTTGTTTAAGCATTTGGTGTAAATCCTCGATACAACTCAAACGATAATGCAGCACTGTTTTACCAACGGTACAAACCAGAATTTCTTCGCCATTTTTTTCTTCCACGTGCATGGTGTATTCGCTGCTGAGTGGGGGTGTTTTTAAAAGCATGGGTTGCTCCTTATTGCCAATATTGTATTTCATTTTTGAAGGGTTTAAGGGATAAAAATACGGTTCTAAACTGGTTCCATGATTTTGGTTTGGGGCGGGAAATCGACGCACAGAAATTAAATTTTGTTTAAGAGCCAGGCTGACGGAATAGACTCATGGTGGTTTTTTAACCCCAAATTTTGAGTTGATTGTGAGATTACATCATGAAATATAAATAGAACCCCAATTGTGAGGCAGGTATCCTTATTTCGTATTTTATCATTGGCATCAAAATTTGAAATCCTGAAAGAAATTAAAATCCCCCTTATTTGTAATGTCGTATTTTTATGAGAGAATCAATTCCCATGAAAAAAATAACGCTTATCTGTTTTATCGTTGTAGGATTTCACTTTTGTATGGAGGCACAAAATCCGACCATTAAATGGTGGTATGATGTTTTGGATTCAAGCTTTGGCCAATCGGCTGCCGGAGATATAGATAAAGACGGCAAGTTGGAAATCGTATTTGGATGTTATAGAAATGACAGTTGTATTTATGCCTTAAATGCAGAAAATGGAACACTACAGTGGAAGTTTAATGCGAAGACCAATTTGGCAGAGGGCTGCAACGATGTGGCGGTATTGATAGCGGATACGGATCAGGATGATACCCTCGATGTGGTCGTTCCTTCGTCGTGCAATCCCAAAACATATTGTTTCAGGGGCAAGGATGGCAGCATCAAATGGCAAACAAATACCGCAGGAAGCGACTCTCCACCATCTATGGCTGATGTTGACCAGGATGGCAAACCAGAAATTCTTCATGGAGGTTTCGATGGCAAAGTCATGTGTTTAAATGCAGAAAACGGATCAGTAGCCTGGACCTTGCCTGTTTTTAACAATGCTTGGGTACAAACAGCACCCACCTTAGTGGATCTTAATAACAATGGCGTTTTGGATGTTGTGGTATCTACCTGGGCTTTTAGTCCGGATACCAGTCGAATTTATGCCTACAATGGAAGCACACAGGCCCTGCTATGGTCTAAGCCGGTGTCTGATTATGTGTACCATGGCACCGCTGTTGGCGATATTGATCAGGATGGAAAACCGGAACTGATTTTTGGAGATTACAATGGTAAAATATATGCACTCAATGGAGAAGATGGAAGTACACTCTGGACCTATCAGGCTCAGGTTTATGTAGGTGCTCCGACAACAATTGCAGATATCAACCAAGATGGATATTGCGATGTGGTTTATTGTGATGGATACGGTGTTGGTGCTTTAGATCGTTATGGAAATTCCATGTGGTACTATAGTATTCCAAACTATGGCCAAAGTTTTAGAGGTGTAGCAGTGGCAGACGTTACCGGTGATTATAATCTGGATATTGTATTTGGTACTCAAACCGGAAAGGTATATGCGCTGAATGGTTCTAACGGAATATTACATTGGGATATCGATTTGAAGGCCCATATTGGTAAAAAGTTTGATATTAATCATGCCCCGTTAATTTCAGATTTTGATGATGACGGCAAGATGGATGTTTTTGTTGTTGGGGGCTCTACAGAATATCCTAATTTTTCAGCGAATTATGGAAGGGCATATCTGATATCAACGGGCCCCGGCCATGGCCCTGATTGGATGATGTTTCAACAGGATATTAAACGGCAATCCAATATTTGCAATTTTCCGGTTGGCATACCAGAGACCGATATTGCCCCTTCAATGACTATTTATCCGAATCCGGCACACCACAAAATACGCCTTGAAGGCATTGGTCCGGGTCGGGTTTCTATTTATAATACGGTGGGTGAGCGAATCAACACCTACAAAACCGATGCCCACAATATTGAGATACAAGTCGCGGATTTAAGCCCCGGAATTTATTTGATCGAGTTTGTTGGTAAACATTATACCCGCAAGCAGGCAGTCACCATTCATTAATATGGATGGCAAAATTTGAGCGTAATTGGTTCATCGAAAGTAGTAGCCAGGCATTCAATAAAACCCCTGCAAATCAGATTGTACAGAAATCCAATTCTCTATTCGCGGAAAGTATTATTTTAGCAGAGTATGAATAGCTTCGAAATATATGGCGGCAATCCGCTCAATGGGGAGGTTCAACCGCAGGGGGCCAAAAATGAAGCCTTGCAGGTTATTGCAGCTACCCTGCTCACGCCACACAAGGTATTGATCCGGAATATTCCGGACATTGTAGATGTCAGGATGTTGATCGAGTTAATGCAAGATTTGGGTGTAGAGGTAGAAAAAATTACCCCGAACGAATATGCTTTTGAAGCTAAAAACATCAATCTGGAATACCTGATCAGTCCTGAATACAAAAAAAAATCCGGCAAATTGAGAGGAGCGGTCATGCTGGCTGGTCCATTATTAGCCCGATTTAAAAAAGCCTATATTCCTCAACCCGGCGGGGATAAAATTGGCCGCCGACGTTTGGATACCCATATTTTGGGTTTTGAAAAATTGGGTGCACGATATCATTACAATGAAGAGGAACATTTTTTTCAACTGGAAGCCGATCAATTGACCGGAACGTATATGTTGCTCGATGAACCTTCCGTAACCGGTACCGCCAATATTTTGATGGCAGCCATTGTTGCGAAAGGGAAAACACGAATTTATAATGCCGCTTGTGAACCCTATTTACAACAACTCTGCCGGATGCTCAATCGTATGGGCGCGCATATTACCGGCATAGGTTCCAATTTGCTCACGGTTAATGGCGTGGATCCCGAAAGTTTTATGGGTTGCGACCATAAAATTCTTGCAGATATGATTGAGGTGGGTTCTTTTATTGGATTAGCGGCTATGACCGGTGGCGATATCTGGATACGAAATTGTAATATTAAATACCTCGGATGTATTCCGGATACTTTTCAACGACTGGGCATCGAAATGGAAATGAAAAAAGATGATATTCATATTCCGGCCCAGGAACACTATCGCATTAAACGATTTATTGGCGGCGATATCCTGACCATTTATGATCATCCATGGCCGGGCTTTACACCAGATTTGTTGAGTATTGCCCTCGTGGTGGCTACTCAGGCAAAGGGGACAGTCCTGTTTCACCAAAAGATGTTCGAAAGCCGTTTGTTTTTTACCGATAAACTCATAGATATGGGTGCGCAAATCGTGCTCTGCGATCCGCATCGGGCAGTGGTCGTTGGTTTGGATAAAACATTTCCTTTGAGAGGCAATACGATGTCGTCGCCGGATATTCGTGCCGGATTGGCTCTCCTGATTGCTGCACTTTCGGCACAAGGAAAAAGTGTTATTCAGAACATCGAACAAATCGATCGGGGATATCAGTACATCGATACCCGTTTACAAAATTTAGGGGCTAAGATTCGTCGAATAGATTAGTGTAACTTTTTAAGGGGCATTTTGCACGATATTGAACCATACTACAACTGGCGACATTTATACACCGCTGAAGAGGATGAGCAGTCACCTTTTTATGGGCGGGTATATAGTGAGTTTGAATTTTCGAACACCGTTTATAACTATTATATCCATCCGCAATGGGATGAAATTGGCTCACGCACCTTGTATATTAAAATTTTGTTTGCCGACTATGACGAAAATTATGCCATCATCGAATTAATCGGCGAGTGGAATGATGCTATTGAAAATGATATTCAAACACTCAAACGAAATATCATTGACCTCTTGATTGATAAAAAAATTTACAAGTTTATTCTCATTGGAGAAAATGTTTTAACCTTTCACAGCGATGGAGATGATTACTATGAAGAGTGGTATCAGGATGTGGCCGATGAAGGCGGTTGGATTGTAGCCCTCAATATGCATCTGCAGGTGCAGGATGATTTTAAAAAGGCCCGCATCACCCATTACCTCACTTGTATGGAAGATGAAAACTGGCGTACCCTCAAACCCGAACATCTGTTTTTAAAAATCGACAATGTAATGATTCGATAAGCCCGGATATGAAGGATGGTTTGTAATAGCTGCTCAACGCTTTTAAACCGATGCCCATTCTTGGTGCGCATTCTATTGCAAAATGACTGAAAATTTGGGTTATCTGCTTCAGAAAGAATCTTCCTATCTTGCCGTCATTACTCGTAAGGAACATGCCAACTGATTTGTCAATTTGGGAAAGAAATCATTTTATACATGCTGATATCATCATCATAGGGAGCGGTATTGTGGGCTTGTGCACCGCCTACTATTTATCAGTATCTTATCCGGAAAAGCGTATCCTCATTCTGGAACGAGGATTAATACCCAGCGGGGCCAGCACCAAAAATGCCGGATTCGCTTGTATGGGTTCGCTCACAGAATTACTCGATGATTTACAACACATGCCCGAACAAGCCGTGGTTGATTTGTTTGATATGCGCCGTCAGGGTTTATCAAGATTACAGTCGATTCTTGGTAAGGAGGCCATAGGCTATCAACAAAATGGAAGTTATGAATTAATCATGTCAGATGAAATGGATGCCCTAAATGCTTTAGATCGTTGCAATTTGTTACTCAGGGAATTACTCCAGGCCGACGCTTTTTCTTTGTGTAATCATTTGATATCCTCATTCGGATTTAAAGGTGTGGAAGCGATGGTACAAAACCTTTGTGAGGCTGAAATAGATACCGGACAAATGATGTCGGCTTTGATTGGGTTGGTCACAAAAAATGGCGTACAGATTAAGACGGGAAGTCATGTAGAATATTTTGAAGAGCATGAAAGTGGTGTGGAACTTGTTCTAAAAAATCCTTTGGATGGTTCGGATTTTAAAATGCAGGCCGATCATCTTTTCGTTTGTAACAACGCCTTCGCGAAGAAGTTAATACCCGAAGCAGATATCGCGCCGGGTCGTGGACAAGTGCTCATTACTCAGCCAATAAACGGACTCCGTTTTAAGGGCATTTTTCATCTACACAAAGGCTATTATTATTTTAGGGAGTATCAAAACCGGGTTTTACTGGGCGGTGGCCGGCATAAGGATTTTGAAGGGGAAACAACTTGCGAGTTCGGACTTCATCCAGGGCTACAACATGATTTGGATGAGATGCTTCGGCAATTGATTTTACCCGATCAACAGGTTGAAATTGATTTACGCTGGTCGGGCATTATGGCATTCGGGCCTAACAAAAAACCCATCGTCGAACAGTATAGTCCGCGCATTTTTGCAGGCGTTCGTATGGGAGGAATGGGCGTGGCCATCGGATCGCAAGTGGCCTTTCAACTCAGCGAAATGTATCGAAAAAACCGGGCTTAAAAATTGTAACCAATATTGATGCCGAGTAAACGGAAGCCTAATCCTGTTCGACTAATATCCGTATCGATTCCATCCTGATTCCAACTCAAAGTTTTGGCATTGGAAATGATGGGTTCAATATTGCTTGAAATAATCGCACGTTCAAATTCATTGATATTATTTACGGGAAGTGTTGATTTTAGTTGTGCTTTGTTATAACCGAACCAGGGGCCTGCAAACCAAAAATCAATACTGAGGTGTTTTTTCGTAAGTACTTGTAAGCCCAATAGGATGCCACCTCCAAAATGGTTTTCCCTCAATGTGGCTTTTCCGGTGCGTTGTACCACCGAATTATTTTCGTAATATTTAAAATCGAAACGGATTTGATCGCGGTTGTATCGAAAAAAGGGTGCAAGGTATAATCCTTTGGGGGCCTTCTTTTTAAAGTACAATCGAAATTCAGGGGTGATACTCAATCTGCTCAGTACAGCGCTACGATACATATCGGCGGTACTTGGACTGATACCGGAATTAGCGGCGTTATCAGCAGCCAGGTCAAATAATTTTAAACTGGATTGTGGACGGTAAATCACACCCAGTGCCAAACTCATATTTCGCCTTACCTTAGATTCATATTGCACTCCGAGCGACTTGAACATTAAACTGCTTAAGTTAATTTTTACCACATTGGAGGGATAAACAAATTCCTTTTTTTTGCGTTTGTCCTGGTCTACTTTATATCGTTGAGCATTGGATTGAAGGGCAAGGCTACAAAGAAGAGCCAGCATTAAAAGTCGCATAATTGTTTCTTTTTGCGAATATACGTGATTCAACCATTGCAAAACGGTGCTTGCAATCAGGAAATCATTCTTGAATAAAATTTAAGGGGCCGTGTAGCTTTTGCCGAATGGCTTAGGCAATGGGTTCATGAAGTGCATTGGATTGAGCCGGGTTTAATCGGCTGCAAAAAACTCCGGAAGGGAGCGCAACATTTTTTCGCTGTTTTGTCGGTTCAACAGCAGAAAATCTCGGTCGTTCCAATACGCAAAAAAGGAATCAAAATCATATTCTTCGTTTCCAAGTTTGATGGCTGCTTTGGATCCTTTATCGGGCGGCCGGAAGTAGATGACTAATTTGTCGGGTGATTTTCCCTGCCGTTTTATAATCACAGTCGCCAATTGATGTCCATGTTGAAGAATGGTATCTTTCAGGCGGTTTCGATTTTCAAATCCGGTACAGAAAATGCCATCCAGCAAACGTACATAGGATTCCACTCTTTTGATATTTACAGGTCCAGCGGGGTTTTGATTCCCGCGTACAGTTTTTTGCTGGGCATCTAATTCAAATGAATAATGAAGAGAATCTTTGTAGCTCACTTTCACTTGTTCGATCGGTGCGTTCTGATACATGATTTTACGATCGCGCCAATCAGCTAAAGCCGTAAAATAACGGATGCCTAAAAAGGTATTCTGTAAAGGCAATTTAACGATATAAGGTTGTTGTGCACCATCTTGCAGCATATAAGTCACATTGCCCTCTCCCGGCTCACGCGCCACATAAAAGGCATGCGTTTTTTTCTCCCCTTCATATACTTCAATTTTTGTGCTATTGGTACTTAGTTTGGTGATTGCGTAGTCGTGATAAGAAGTCGGCACCGGCTGTTCAGCTTTCTGATGTAAGAGGGCATCCATTAAAAATTCAACAGCATCTTTTCTTGCCCGGAAACTATCATTAACTATCCAACCTTCTGCACTTCTTTTTAAAGTGATACGCTCATCTCTTTTACTCACCAAAAAAAGCGCGGTAACCCGACTGCTATCTTTAATCCGAAAATTGGCTTCCTTTTCATCGAAGAGTTCAGTTTCTTTTCGGAAAACAATAAAATAGGTAGCGATGGCCGTCACGATTAACAAAAGCCCATAAATCCAATTTCTCTTCATGGGGCAAAAGTAATTCAAAAGCCAAACTTGTGGGAAGATGATTCCATCTGCTGTAAGCGAACGAAGGATAGCGTTATTTGCCGAAAAAACAGGAAAATGCTTCGCCGCCCCAAAAAGGAAATTAGCTTGATACAATCGCACGTTCAGTCGTCGGACCTCATCGGGTATTGTGGAAAGTACTGCTGCATAAAATTTCGCATATCCAGAGAAACACCCTGTCCTTGATAGTTTTCAATGCCATACCAATGCAGATCTTTTTTATCAAAATACGAAAGACATTCCGTACCGATGTCCAACTTGTAATCGAGATGTTTATAGCCGGGTACAAAATAGCCCGGGTAATACCAGCGAAGTCCATTGCCCAGACAAACCTGAATTTGTAAATAAATCATGTATTTGCCCAGGCTGCAAGTTTTGTATGCCGGATGATAAAAAGCACTAATACCCTCAGCGCTATTGGCCCCAATATCGAAATAAGACGAAGCGATTAAGTGATTGTTGTGTATGATACTGATTTCGTAGGTATTAAACAGGTCCTGCTCGCCAAGACCATAACCCAATAAAAGTTGATGCACGGAAGAGGATACCAGAAAAGGAATTCCTTTTTGATATTGCCGGTATAACCATTCATGTTCCGGAGTAATGCGGGCCTTTTGAAAACGAATTTGAAAAGCCTGATTCCGTTTACGTAATTTTTGGATGGTTTTACCTTCCCGGTATTCGTTTAAATCATTACGTAGCCAAATAGCAGGATAAATTCTTTCGTCAAACAAAACATAGTCGGTTGTAAATAATGACTGCCCCATACGATACCATCCCTGGGCCAATAAATGATCTAATTCTTCCGGCAGAATCTGTTCGGGATAGTAGAATTCTTCTAGCATGAAATCAATTTGCAAAATAACATTAATTTTTTAGGATTATGCAGGATGTACCGTAGGTCTCTTATCGTCTTGTTTAGTTTGTTTAGGGTAGAGCTCAACTCCAGGAAAGATCTGAGCAAAACCGCTGACTGAAATAAAAACTACTCGTTCGCCATCCACTCAAATATAAATCAGTCCGCTCCTAAATTTATCATTCCGCTTCAATGTGTCGGAATTATATTTACCGCATAAACCGTTTTTATGAAAAAGCTCACTTTCCTGTTTTTGATGTTTATTCCATTGGTTTTTTGGGCCCAGATGGATTCACTCCGCATGAGCACCTTCATTTCACGAATGGAAACCTATGATAAAATGTGGCTGACGACTTGTTTTATGAAGAATGGTGAAATTGTTTATCAGCAAAGTTCAGGTTATATCGACTATGCTGAAAAGCGCAAAGCCAATGTTTACAGCCAGTATCGTATCGGAAGCATCTCAAAAACATTTACAGCAGTGATGGTGCTTCAACTCATGGAAGAAGGAAAACTGAAACCCGACTCCCGACTGAGTCAATTTTATGCCAGCTTGCCCAATAGTCAGGAAATTACGATGATGCATTTACTCAAGCATCGGAGTGGGCTGCACAATTTCACGGCCAATCCCGGCTACCCTGCTATCATGGAGAAGCCTGTTTCAGATGAGGCATTGATTGCGCTCTTTGAAAAGGATGCGTCGGATTTTAAACCCGGCAGCAAAATGGAATATAGCAATACCAACTACGTTTTGTTGTCGATGATTATTGAAAAGGTTACGAAAAATACTTATCAGAAGGAGTTGCTGAAACGTATTTGTGCAAAAGCGGGTCTTGCCGATACCCGCGTTGGAACCCCCATAGACCCTTCGTACAACCAGGCCCTGAGTTACGACTTTAACGGTAAGTGGGTACTTGCGACCCAAACAGATCCTTCTATTCCCAAAGGCGCCGGTGCTATTGTGAGTACAGCCAAAGATTTGTGTTTGTTTGTAAGCGCCCTCATGCATGGCAAATTAATGAAAAAGGAAAGTTTGGATATGATGCGAACCCTGGAGGATGGGATGGGGTGTGGTATTTTTGAATTACCCTTTTACGATCGGAAAGCCATGGGACACAATGGCAGCATTGATGGATTTCGTTCCATGATGGCCTACTTTCCCGATGATAGTGTGTCGTTCTGTGTATTAAGCAATGCGGTGAACGATAAACTGAATACTGCAGTACTTGGTTTACTCAAACTCTACTATGGAAAACCTTTTGATATACCTACCTACGAACAGGCAACCCGAAGTCCGGAGGTGATGCGCGCCTATGCCGGTAAATACCGCAACGAAAAGGTGGGCATGTTTATCGAAATAAAAAAGGACAATGACCAACTATTTGCACAGGCAGAAGGACAGGCCATGATTCCCTTAACGAAAATTTCCGCTGAAACTTATGAATTCAAGGCGGCGGGCATCGTGATAGAATTTATTAAAGAAGGCAATGGAGATATACCGGCATTTAGTTTAAAACAAAACGGCGTTGAATTATCATTTTTGAAACAATAATTTCCGTATGAAACAATTATTATTTTTTATTTGCTGTACAATTATATCCGTATTGATGGCGGCCTCCGCAAATGCTGCAAGCCTCAAAGGACGAATCACTGATTCCAAAGGCGAGCCTTTGCCTTTCGCTTCGCTTTATTTGAAAGGAACTACCAAAGGCACCACGAGTAATATGGATGGATATTATCAATTGGAATTACCGGTGGGTGATGTGGTGCTGATTTGTCAATATGTGGGTTATCAAAAGCAGGAACTCAAATTAAAAATTGCAGATGGAATAAACACCAAAAATATCCAGCTCCTGCCCAATGAAAAAATCTTGTACGAGGTGAAAATCAAGAGTGGTGAAAATCCGGCCATTGCGATCATTAAAAAGGCCATCAAAAAAAGATCTTTTTATAATAAACAAATCGACCATTATCGCGCCAATGCCTATATCAAAGGCAATTTTAAACTGGAGCAAGTTCCCAAGGACGGCATGATTTATGCGCTCATGGGTGGTGGTGATGCCAAAGATGAAATGGACAAGGCCAAAGGCATTTTAATTTTATCCGAAACCTTTAGTGAGATATCCTATCGACGACCGGATAAAATGAAAGTGAAGGTGATTAGCTCCCGGGTTTCTGGCAATCAGGACGACTATGGTTTTTCCGACCCTATGCAAATCAATTTATATGAAAACAATGTACAGATTAGTGAACAACTGAGTCCGCGTGGATTTGTATCGCCGATTGCTGATGCAGCCCTGCTCAGTTATAAATATGAATTACTGAGTGCTTACATGGACGATGGGAAATTAGTGAACCGAATTAAAGTGATTCCCCGCCGAAAATTCGAACCCCTCTTTTCAGGCATTATTGATATCATCGAAAATGAATGGCGTTTACACAGTGTAGACCTGACTGCTGATAAAGATCATCAACTGGATGTTGTAGATACGATGAAAATTAAACAGGTTTTTGTACCTGTTGGTGATGCCATGATGGTCAAGGATCAGAGCTTTTTTATCAAATTAAAAATTATGGGCTTTGGCATTGTTGGAAATTATGTAAATGTGTTTTCCGATTATGTGATCGATCAGGATAATCGCAAAGACTTCAACCGATTTGTGAAAGAATATGAATCCGAAGCCAACAAACGCAGTGTGGCTTATTGGGAT
>Ga0208202_1000242_pt1 | contig 13365 bp, 8 predicted proteins | sample LakMenEpi27Aug08_FD_150738 | JGI IMG/M metagenome (GOLD analysis project Ga0208202, IMG submission 150738) | Freshwater microbial communities from Lake Mendota, WI - 27AUG2008 deep hole epilimnion (SPAdes) | ecosystem: Environmental > Aquatic > Freshwater > Lake > Epilimnion/Euphotic zone ... | reverse complement strand
CCATCGGCCGTGTACTAGCGCTGCCTCCCTCACGGTTCGGGTTACTACACATTCAGCAAAACAATCACCAGAAGACCAGCCCCAACGACGGCGACCAAGCATGCGATGATCCCGATGTTGGAACGAGGCATCATCGGGTACTCTTTTCGAAGCGTCTTGATATCTCGATGGTACTCTAACCACGCGAGCATCAGCGCCAAGAGCCCCAAGGCGATGAGGGTCAACCCGAACTCTTTGGGACCCAAGTATGTGGGTTTGGACTCGGGTCGCGCATTGCGACCATCGAATAGATCCATTTGAAAAAATTTGTAAGCAGAAAAGCCAAAGGTGATGAGCGAAGTCGCGGTTCTTATCGCCGCCATCACGGTTCGCTCGTAGGCTACCCGCGTTCTTTCAATGGCCAAGCGGGTGGTCGTGTCCAAGGGGATCGGAGCGTTACCATCGGAATATTCCATGCTAATTGGCCCTTTTTTGCTTACATTCCCAACATGATTGACATGGATTAACCGACCGAATAACCTACATAGGACGACGCAAAGTAGCATTCAAGCTTACACCAATACAAGACCAGGGCCATCGGGTTGGCTTTTCGATCTTCAAACGATGATCCCTTAATGATGACGACGATCCAGTTCTCCAACGGACGAAAACTTGGCACCGTGCTCATCCGGGCATTGGTCTTGCTGGTTTGGTTTTTGGGGATCCCTGGAATTCGGCCCGTCCTCCATCACCATCAAGGCGAAAACCCCTCAGCCGTCGAGCTCGATCAGTTAGCCTTGCACTTGCGACTTTATCCCCATGAGGAATCACAGGATACTGCAAAACTACACTTGCACTGGCTTGTGATGATCGATGGCCATTCGATCCTTGCGTTTCCAAACAGTCCTATCCCTCAAGAAAATCTTTCCAGCAAATCGCTTAGCCAATTATCGGATCCCTTCGAGTTATCTGAAGCTGATTTTGATAATTTTGACTCTCTTGACTCGGTTGTAAGGTCTGACGGATTGCCTTCACCAGAGCCGTTCGGTTTGAATATGTCGCATCGACGCGATCAAATCCAAACGGCTTATTGCGACCGCTTAGCCTCTTTCTCGACTTGCCGTTACTGCGCGGCGTATCTGTAGTTTGAAAAAGCCTCTTTGCGTTTTTTCAACGGACTCCCACTGGGGTCTGCGGTGATCTTTGCTTTCTTCGATACACGATCTTTTATGAACACCTTTCAACACGCGCTTCGCGCATGGCCTTTCTTGTTGCTGACGACCGTTTTGGGTGCCGGTGCAGCGTGGATATTCAAAGCCCGCCACGATCCCACCGAGATTGCTGTAGCTCCGACGGTTTCACGAACAGAGCAATCCGCTAACTCAGAACACGCTACCAAGCGTTCCAATTCAATCGAACTGGCAGAGGAACTCTGGAAACCAAGCGGCATCACACTTCAAACCCCAAAGGAAGAATCGCTATCGGTTCAAGTGAACTTGACCGGCAAGGTTTCATTGAACGAGGATCGCATTTCCCATATCTACCCGATGGTCGAAGGTACAGTCGACGAGGTATCGGTAACGCTTGGCCAAAACGTGAAAGCCGATGACTTGTTAGTCGTCATTCATAGCCGAGAGATTGGCCAAGCCAAACTCAATCTTTACCAAGCTCGATTGCAGCGAGAGATCGCCATCGTCAAGAGAGATCTTCAAACTCGCATTGCCGATAACACCCGTCAGTTGATCGAGGAACTCAGACAACGCCGCCCTATCCAAGAGATCGAAAGCCGTTTCAGAACGCTTACCATGGGCGACTACCGCGAACGCCTTCTGGCCTCCTATGCCGGTTATATCAAATCGCAAGCGGATGTATCACGACTGGAGAACGTTAGGGATAGCGGTGCGGTCTCTGGAAAGCTTTTACTGACCGCGCAATCGACTCGCGATGCGGATTTAGCGACGTTCCAAGCTCGCATCGAACAAATCGAATACGAGATGCAAACGGATATTCTGCTTGCGAACCAAACGGTCAAAGAAGCCGATACTCGCATAGCCGTTGATGCAACAAGCTTACGAATCCTGGGCGTTGACACCAAAGACATTGAAAGTGTCGACCCCACCACTCAAGGGGAAGCGATTTCGCACTATCCGATCCGCGCTCCTTTCGATGGAACGGTGATCACCAAGGATGTGACGGTGCGAGAGCAAGTTCGCCCGAGCACCTCGGTCCTGACCGTCGCAGACTTGTCCACCGTATGGATCACTGCTGATGTGTTCGAAGAGAACGTACCGCTTCTGAAGTCCCTCGAGCAACAAAATGTATCGATCGTCAACGAGGCTTGGCCCGACAAATCTTTCAACGCAACGGTCTTCTACACGGGGGAGATCATGGACGAAAAGACCAGAACGATCGCACTTCGAGCCATCGCACAAAACCCCGATCGATTGCTTAAACCAGGCATGTTCGTCAATGTCATCATTCCAAGCGCCAAAAGCACTAGCTCATTGACAATACCTACAGATGCAATCCAGGAACACGAAGGAAAGAAGTTTGTTTTCGTGCACAAAGAAGGGACGCATTTCGAGCGACGTGACATACAAATGGGACAAAAAGCTCAAGGCACAACGGCGGTACTCCGAGGGCTAAGCCCTTCCGATCAGGTTGTGGTCAAGGGAGCTTTTGTGCTGAAATCTAAGATGCTCGCTGATTTGCTCGGCGAAGAGTAACAAACCAATCCACGAGCATCCATGAGGAAAACATCGCTATGGTAAGCCCTATCATTCAATGGTCGTTGCAAAACCGATTCATCGTGATCATCGCTTCGCTTTTAATCCTAGGCTTAGGATTTGTCGCTGCAAGCCAGATACCGCTAGATGCAGTCCCGGATCTGACCAACGTTCAGGTTCAAGTGCTCACCAATTCTCCCTCTTTAGGCCCTGAGGAAGTCGAACAATTCATCACGTTTCCTATCGAGAACGCCATGAGTGGAGTTCCGAAGGTTGACGAGATTCGATCCATCAGCCGATTTGGACTCAGCGCAGTGACGGTCACCTTCGAGGATGGAACAGATATTTATTGGGCTCGAAATCAGATCAACGAACGACTCCAAAGGGCCAGGGAAAATATCCCGCCCGGTATGGGCACCCCCGAACTCGGTCCTATCGCAACGGGGATGAGCGAAATCTATCAGTTTGAGGTTCGAGGGAAACCCGGTTCCAATTATTCACTCAACGAACTCCGATCGATTCTCGATTGGCAGATCGCTTTTCAACTTCGAAGCGTCCAAGGAGTCGTCGAAGTCAACACGTTCGGAGGTGAACTCAAAACCTATGAGATTCAGGCCGACCCATCGAAGCTTCAAAACTACGGCATATCCCTGGCGGATGTATTTACAGCCTTGGACGAAAACAACGGGAACTCTGGAGGTGGCTATATCGCCCATGGAGCCGAACAACAATTGGTTCGGGGCCAAGGATTGGTCACATCGCTCGATGACATAAGAAATATCGTCTTAGAGAGCCGAGACGGAACGCCTATTCGGATCAAGGACATCGGTGAGGTCTGTTTTGCGCCGATGCTCAGACAAGGTGCGGTGACTCGCGATGGAGATCGCGAGGCCGTCATCGGTATGGTGATGATGATCATGGGTGGCAATAGCCGTCGAGTGGTCGAAGACGTCAAAGAGAAAATCCACCAGATCCAGAAAACTCTACCCGAAGGAATTCTGATCGAAACTTTCTACGACCGAACGGAACTGGTAGAAAAAACGATTCATACCGTGGCAGAAAATATCGGGCTTGGGGTTATCCTGGTCATCGTCATGCTCATCATCCTGCTTGGGGATCTTCGAGCAGGACTGATCGTCGCTGCGGCGATTCCGTTATCGGCCATGAGCGCACTGATCGCCATGCGTTATGCGGGTGTTTCAGCGAATCTGATGAGCCTCGGGGCAGTCGACTTTGGCGTGATCGTCGATGGTGCAGTCGTCATGATCGAAAACTGCATGCGACAAGCGGCCAATCATTTGAAAAGCAATCCTGGCAAAAAAGTCCCTCTTCACGTGTTTCGATCCTCTGCCTTGGAAGTCGGCAAACCGATCCTCTTTGCAGGCTTGATCGTCATCATTGTGTTCATCCCGATCCTGAGTCTCCAAGGCATGGAGGGGAAAATGTTTCGCCCGATGGCCTTCACCTTTATGACGGCACTCTCCTCGGCACTGATTCTGTCGATAACGGTCATGCCAGTGCTCGCGTCCCTGTTCCTGGCCCGATGGATCCAACAAAAAGACACCGCTGTGGTTCGAGGATTGCGATGGCTATACGAGCCATGCCTGCGTTATGCGATGAAGCATCCAGTTGGAATGCTAACTACCGCACTGCTGCTCTTTGCCATTAGCGTCGGACTGGCTCGGCAATTCGGTACCGAGTTCGTCCCAAAACTCGATGAAGGAGATATCGCAATCCAAGCAACTCGATTGCCGAGCGTATCTCTGGAAACATCGGTTGAGATGACCAAAGGTATCGAGCGTTGCTTGCTGAATTTCCCCCAGGTTCTCACCGTGGTATCCAAAACGGGCCGACCTGAAATCGCCAACGATCCGATGGGCGTCTACCAAACCGATGTGATCGTTCGCCTAAAACCCAAAGACCAATGGCCTGAGAACATCCCCAAAGACGACCTCGTGAAACAAATGAGAGAAGCCTTGGCAAAAGAAGTTCCAGCCAATGCTTTTAGCTTCACTCAGCCGATCGAATTGAGAGTCCAAGAACTCGTCGCTGGGGTCCGTTCGGATATCGGACTGAGTCTCTACGGAGACGACCTCGGCGTACTCAAGGCCAAAGGAGACGAGATCGTTCAAGCACTTTTGCGGGTCGACGGTGCCGCAGATGTTGCGGCACAACAAATCGCAGGCCTTTCGTATTGCGGGGTCACCGTTCGACGCGATGCGCTAGCTCGTTACGGCATCCATGCTCGCGATGTACTCGATGCCGTCGCTTGTGTTGGAGGAAAAGTCGTTGGTCAGGTTTTCGAAGGCCAAAGGCGATTTCCAATGCAAGTCCGACTGAGCCCTGAATGGCGGACTGACGTCGAAAAACTTTCCCAGCTCAAAGTCGAAGACGCCGCAGGTCGGCAGATCCCGATTTCTCAAGTTGCCGATATCCAAGTTTCCGATGGACCCGTCGAAATCAGCCGTGATGCGATACGCCGACGGCTGCTCATCAGTTGCAATGTCCAAGGCCGGGATTTGGGTGGCTTTGTGGCCGAAGCCCAACGGATGGTCGAGCAGTCTGTCGAATTACCCCCCAATTACATCCTGCACTGGGGTGGGCAATTCGAAAATCTCCAAGAGGCCTCGCAACGTCTTGCGATCGCTGTACCTGTCGCTCTCTTACTGATCTTTTCCTTGCTTTATGTTACGTTCAATTCCGTACGCCTCGCTCTGCTGATCTACCTAAACGTACCCATCGCAGCAACAGGCGGAATTCTCGCTCTGTGGCTTCGAGGTATGCCCTTTTCGATCTCCGCAGGAGTTGGTTTCATCGCATTGTTCGGGATTGCCGTCATGAATGGAGTCGTGCTGATCGAACACATTCGGCATCTTAGACACCACGGATTGAATCCGCTCGATGCCGTGATGCAAGGAGCGATGGATCGCCTAAGGCCCGTGTTCATGACCGCTGCTTGCGGAGCTTTAGGTTTTATCCCGATGGCAATATCGAGCAGTTCCGGTGCCGAGGTGCAGCGACCCTTGGCAACGGTAGTCATCGGTGGACTCTTCACCTCAACGATTCTAACCTTGCTGGTTCTGCCGAGCATCTATCGTTGGTTTGAGCCCAAACCTTCCGAGGAATCCCATGAGGATCAGGTGCTGGTAACCCATAGCGAACCGACTTAGAATTTGGTTTCTTCGGGAATGATGATGGCTGAGAATTTGTGATACTGGTTCCATTCGTTTTTGTGGTGCATCTATGATTCGTACTGAGATTGATCTTCAACGACAGGGAAAACAGCAAGGCTATCTGCGAGTTCCATATTCTCACAACCTGGGTGGTTGGGCCAATGTCATGATCCCAATGACGCTCATCGCTCATGGAACCGGACCGACGGTGCTGGTGCTCGGTGGAAATCATGGAGATGAGTACCAAGGTCAAATAGCGATCATGAAACTCGCCCGAGCGATCTCGCAGGAGCAAGTCCATGGAAGACTGATCCTGATTCCATCGCTGAACTTCCCAGCGGCATTGGCCTCGACAAGACTCTCGCCCATCGATGGGATGAACCTGAATCGAGCCTTTCCAGGTGACGCAGAAGGTTCCGTCACGAGCCAAATCGCGCACTATTTGACTCATGAACTTTTCCCAATTGCAGATGCTGTGATCGACATCCATTCAGGTGGCCGTAGCATGGAATTCGTACCCTGTTCGCACATGCATGTGGTCTCCGATCCGATGCAAAGGCAAGCGATGCTCGATGCCATGCTCGCGTGGAATACAGAATTCTGCTTTCTTTACACCGATATCGCGGGCACAGGACTGCTACCGGTCGAAGCAGAGAATCAGGGCAAGACAGTCGTAACGACGGAGCTCGGGGGAGGCGAGGCTATACCTGCCCATGTCCATAGGATCGCTCACGATGGCCTAGTCAATGTACTTAGGCACCTTGGGGTGCTCGATGGCACAGTTCTGACTCGAGCGGCCATGGGGCTTGCACCATCGATTTTGACCCAAGCACTCGAAGCTAGGAATTATCTGCTAGCACCCGAATCGGGGATTTTCGAAGTGTGCTTGGATTTAGGAGCCAAGGTTTCGGTCGATCAGACGGTCGGCAGGCTCCATTTCTTAGAACGCCCCGACCGCCAGCCCATCGAGATCCTCTCACCGAAGGATGGCTATCTCATATGCATGCGTTCGCCTTGCAAAACCCAACAAGGCGATTGCGTCGCGGTGATTGGAGAGACTGTTTCGATTGAATCGATCATGGACAAGCCGTAAACCTCTTATTCAACGGTTGTCCATTGTTCAACGGTTGTCCTCAACCGTTCTCCGACAAGCGTAGCTTGGCGTTGCTTTCCTGAACTCTCAGACTCGCCTCGCAAGCTCGGCATCAAAACGGCTGAGGACAGCCGTTGAACAATAGACAGCCGTTGAACAATGACGAGTGAGACGATCCTCGAACTATGCGAATCGTTCTTGGAGCGAGAGGACTTCGACCTCTTTGTTTCGGCTCGCAAGCATGGCTTCCACGGCCACACGGCCCGCAGACAAAGTCGTTATACAAGGGACCCCATACTGCACCGAAGCGGCCCGAATACGACCTTCGTCGGTCCTAGCCCCTTTGCCATTGGGGGTATTGATGATCAAACTGACATCGTCGTTCTTGAGATAGTCGATGAGATTCGGGTTCCCTTCAGCCAGTTTCTTTATCCGCGTGACAGGAATCCCAGCCTTTTCGATCTCCAATGCAGTGCCAGTCGTGGCCAGCAACTTGTAACCCATATCATGAAGTTGCTTGGCCAAACAATCGATCCCCTGGCGCTGTCTTGAGGCGATGCTCAAAAAGACGTTCCCTTGCGTTGGCAAGACAGTCCCGGCAGCGATCTGGCTCTTGGTAAATGCGATCGCAAAATCGTCGCTGATTCCCATCACCTCGCCGGTCGAACGCATTTCCGGGCCCAGGACGATATCGACTCCAGCGAATTTTCTAAATGGAAAAACCGCTTCTTTGACCGATATGCTCTTGGGAACAGGTTCCGACGTTACACCGAGTTCCTTAAGTTTTTTGCCGACCATGACCTTGGCCGCAATATTGGCAACAGCGACTCCGGTGGCCTTGGCCACGAACGGAACGGTGCGACTCGCTCTGGGATTAACCTCCAGGACATAGACGTGCTGGTTGCCGTCATCCTCTTTTTTGATCGCAAATTGCACGTTCATCAACCCGACGACCCTAAGCCGCTGGGCCATGGCTTTTGTCGATTGCCGTATCTCTGCGAGAACTTCCTGGCTCAAGGTGAACGAAGGTATCACGCAGGCCGAATCGCCCGAGTGAACTCCGGCTTCTTCGATGTGCTCCATGATTCCCATGATGACGACGTCTTGGCCATCAGAAACCGCGTCGACATCGACTTCGATGGCATCTTCAAGGAATCGATCGATCAGAACCGGCTGGCCCTGGGCTACAACGAAAGCTTCGGCGACAAAGCGTTCGAATTGGGAATGATCGTAGCAGATTTCCATCGCCCGTCCGCCTAGAACAAAGCTGGGTCGGACCAAGCAAGGAAAGCCGATTTTTTGAACTTCCGAACGAGCTTGCTCCATGGTTCGAGCAATGCCGTTGGCCGGTTGTTTGAGCGAGAGTTCATGGATGAGCTTCTGAAATTTCTCACGGTCCTCGGCATCTTCGATCGTTTCGACGCTCGTACCGACAATCGGCACACCGGCATCGGCAAGGGCCCTTGCAAGATTTAGAGGGGTCTGTCCTCCAAACTGGACAATCACACCATCGGGTTGCATGCGATCGTAGATGTTCAGTACATCTTCGGTCGTCAGGGGCTCGAAGAACAATAGATCGCTTGTGTCATAATCGGTGCTGACAGTCTCTGGATTGCTATTGACCATGATCGACTCGATGCCGATTTGTCGCAATGCATAGCTTGCGTGGCAGCAGCAATAGTCAAACTCGATACCTTGCCCGATTCTGTTTGGGCCACCACCGAGGATCATGACTCGTTTTTTGCCTGGCTGCTTCAGGGGAGTTTCGTCTTCGCTCTCGTAGGTGCTGTAGTAGTACGGCGTATAGGCTTCGAACTCTGCGGCGCAGGTATCGACCGACTTGAAAGTCGCCTTGATCCCTCGAGAGAGTCTCCAAGCTCTCATCTCTTCGTCATCGCTCGAAAGAAGAGTCGCAAGTTGGCGGTCGGAAAACCCCATTTGCTTGGCTTGGCGGATCTGATCGGTGCTGGCCAGACTCAGCGAACCGGTTCTGCGCAAGGATTTTTCCATCTCGACAATCTGTTCGAGTTGATCCAGGAACCACGGGTCGATGGCCGTGATCGCATGAATTTCCTCGATGCTCTTGCCGCTGAGCAAAGCGTACCTCAGATACCAAACGCGATCCGCGTTTGGCCTCGATAGCTTGTTGTGAATCTCTTCTTCGTCGGGTCGACGATCGGTGTACCACAGATCCTTGCTATCGCAACCAAAGCCGAAGGCACCGACTTCGAGCCCTCGAAGTGCTTTTTGAAAGGATTCTTTGAAAGTTCTACCGATAGCCATGGTTTCTCCCACGCTCTTCATCTGCGTAGTGAGGGTCGAATCGGCTTCGGGGAATTTTTCAAACGCAAACCTAGGAATCTTGGTAACGACGTAGTCGATCGTCGGCTCGAAGCAAGCTTGGGTTTTTTGGGTAATATCGTTTTTGAGTTCCCACAAGCGATAACCGACGGCGAGTTTCGCAGCAATCTTGGCGATTGGAAACCCGGTCGCTTTACTTGCCAAAGCGCTGGATCGACTCACTCGAGGGTTCATTTCGATGACGATCATCCGTCCGTTTTTTGGATGGATCGCAAACTGAATATTCGATCCTCCGGTCTCGACACCGATCTCGCGAATAATCGCCAGACTGGCATCTCTCATTCGCTGGTATTCTTTATCGGTAAGTGTCTGGGCAGGAGCCACAGTGATCGAGTCACCGGTGTGAACCCCCATGGGATCAAAATTCTCGATCGAGCAAATGATCACGACGTTATCGTCAGCGTCGCGCATCACCTCCATCTCGTATTCTTTCCAGCCGATGATCGATTCCTCGATCAAAACCTCGGTGATGGGCGATAAGGTCAAACCGTTTTGTACGAGTGAATCGAATTCATCGCGGTTGTAAGCGATCGCTGAACCGCTGCCTCCCATCGTGAAACTAGGGCGCACGACGCACGGCAATCCGACGTCGGCGAGAGCTGTGCGAGCCTCGCTGATCGTATGAACCACGTGCCCTCGGCACACCTCCATTCCGATCTTTTCCATCGCCAACTTGAACGCATCGCGTGCCTCGGCCTTATGGATCACTTCAGGATTCGCACCGATCATCTCGCAACCGTATTTTTCCAAGACCCCGTGCTTGGCCAAATCCATTGCGATATTCAAAGCCGTTTGCCCGCCGAGAGTTGGCAGAATCGCATCGGGGCGTTCCCGATCGATCACCTTGGCAACGAACTCCCACGTCAGAGGCTCGATGTAGGTCCGATTGGCTAGCGCCGGGTCGGTCATGATCGTTGCTGGATTGCTGTTGACCAGCACGACTTCAAAGCCCTCCTCGCGAAGGGCCTTGCAAGCCTGGGTTCCCGAATAATCAAACTCGCAGGCTTGTCCAATAACAATGGGGCCTGATCCGATCAACAGAATCTTGTGGATGTCGGTCCGTCGGGGCACGAGTTACCAGCCTTTCGGGTTTGTACAGGAAACGGAAAAAGGTTATTTACGTCGGAAAAGTGGCCCCGCATAGCGGGCTCCTTCGCCAAGCTCTTCTTCGATGCGCAAGAGTTGATTGTACTTGGCCATCCGATCCGATCGCGAGGCCGAACCAGTCTTGATCTGACCTGTCGACAAAGCAACAGCCAAATCTGCAATCGTCGAGTCTTCAGTCTCGCCGCTTCGGTGACTTGAAATACTCGTATAGCCGTTACGATGCGCCAACTGGATCGCTTCGATCGTCTCGGTCAGAGTGCCAATTTGATTCACCTTGATCAAGATGCTGTTAGCGATCTTGGCATCGATTCCACGCTGCAACCGCTCGGTGTTGGTGACAAACAAGTCGTCGCCGACGAGTTGAACCTTCGAACCGAGCTTATCGGTAAGCTTTTTCCACGAGTCCCAATCGTCTTCCGAGCACCCGTCTTCGATCGAACAGATTGGATAATTGGCTACCCAGTCAGCCAGGAAGTCGACCATCTGGTCCCCTGAAAGCTGCTTACCATCGATCGTGTACTTGTGCGTTTTTTCGTCATAGAACTCGGTCGCAGCCACATCCAAAGCGATATAGATTTGTTTGCCTGCCTCGTAACCGGCGCGCTTGATGGCTTCCATGATCAGATCGAGAGCCTCGCGGTTGCTCTTCAAATCAGGAGCAAAACCACCTTCGTCACCCACAGCGGTATTTAGTTTCTTCTCGTTGAGAACTTTCTTGAGATTGTGGAAAATTTCCGTACCGGCTCGCAAGGCTTCGCTGAAACAGTCGAAGCCCAATGGCATGACCATGAACTCCTGGACATCGACCGAGTTGTCCGCATGCTGACCACCGTTGACGATGTTCATCATCGGAGCAGGTAGCAAGTGAGCTCCTGCACCACCGAGGTATCGATACAGCGGTTGACCGGTGAAGTTCGCCGCAGCCTTGGCAACCGCCAGCGACACACCCAGCATGGCGTTGGCACCCAAGTTCTTTTTATTGGGAGTACCATCGATCTGACACAAAGTCGCATCGATCGATCGCTGGTCGATAGCGTCCATTCCGATGAGTTCATCGGCGATCTTGTCTTGGATGTTGGCAACTGCCCCAAGAACTCCCTTACCCATGTACTTGGACTTGTCCCCATCACGCAATTCCCAAGCTTCATGGGCACCGGTGCTTGCACCGCTGGGGACGGCAGCTCGACCGAATGAACCATCGACCAATCGAACATCGACCTCGACGGTGGGATTTCCACGGGAATCAAAGATTTGGCGGCCTTGGATGTTCTCGATCAAGCTCATGATAAGGTCTCAAAATGTTGGAGAAACTGCATACGATTTCACAAGTCTCAGGAGCCCTTGAAGAAGACGGCCTTTGACGTGACGAATTCTGGCCGATAATTCAAAATTTTGCTAGTCTTGCTAAGGATTCTGACTCTATAAAACCGGCGAGATATCGTTGGATCATTGGGAATTCGTTGCCCACAAGTGATTTCGAATGTTCCTTGTGGTAAAAACAGGCTCTTGGTCAGACGCTAGAATCCGTTGGCAGCCTGCGACGAGCATCGATATCCTCAGTGCCTGGTGGTGGGCTGTCCCATGAGGGATTAATTGCTCGAATAAAGGGTGCTGATTTGTATGTTTACCGGCTTGGTTGAATCGAAAATCCCGCTTATTCAAAGTCTCGATATCGGGCCCGGACGACGAATGGTTTTTGATCTTGGAGCACTAGCACATTCCGAGGGCAAGCCAGTGGCCTTAGGCGACAGCATCGCACTTTCAGGCTGTTGCTTGACGGTCGTGGAAATTGACGGAAGCAAGTGCCATTTCGAGCTCGGATCAGAAACCCTCTCGAAGACCAAATTCGGGCGTTTGCAAGTGGGCCAATATGTCAATTGCGAGCGTTCACTGCGAGTAGGCGACCGGATGGGGGGGCATTTCGTGACAGGCCATGTGGATGGACTCGGACGAGTCACGGGGATCCGCACCGAAGGCCCATGGAGTTTCTACGAATTTAGCGCACCGATCGCTTTGTTGCGCCAGATGGCCCCTAAAGGTTCGATTACGGTCGATGGAGTCAGCTTAACGCTCGTCGAAGCCAACGATACTCTTTTTTCGGTCGCCTTGATCCCTCACACACTCTCGGTCACCACCCTTGGGGATCTGGTGCAAGGTGATCAAGTCCATTTGGAAACCGATCTGCTGGCCAAATACATTGCCCGGCAGTTGGCGGCAGGTTCCTGAAACCAGTGTCGGTGATTTCTCCGAAATCACCTCTTGGGATCAGAGACTTCGTCAATTGATGAGTATCTCTTGCCCCGGCCGCCTAGCGGCGGCAACTATTTGACGGCATTGACGGCGTTGACAAGATTGACTGTATTGACCGCGGACAAGATTGACCCAGTTGACCTTATTGACGGCGAAATCCAACTCTTCAATTAGGGTCGATTCGCCTCGAAGAGGGGTAAAATCTTGAGTTTTTTCAATTCGAACCCTTTCGGACGGCATCTTAAAAAGTCTATGCTATCGGCCTAGCAAGCGCAGGGTCTCAAATCGTGCGCTCGATTTTCCTGATATTGGTTCCGATTGGTAGGTTTCATGAGCAAGTCGAAGATAGCCGTAGTAGAGACCGAATCTGAGAAGTTTCCTTACGTGTATCGCTTTCCGTTGAAGTTCGGGGGGCGGGTGGTCAAGGACGTGACGGTGTTCCGAGTTTTGGTGACACTCGAAGACCAATCGAGCAAAAAGACAGCTCATGGGATTGGCGAGATGACCATGGGGACGGCTTGGGCATGGCCGACGACCGCCCTAACGCCTGAGATGGCCCTGCGCACCATCGTCGTACTTGCCGAGCGGATTGCTGCGGCCGCAAAGGATCTCGAGCCGGATCAGCATCCCTTGCACTTGGCCAGTCAGATCAAGCCGATTGCAAAGAAGCTTGCTG
>Ga0208202_1000241_pt1 | contig 13404 bp, 10 predicted proteins | sample LakMenEpi27Aug08_FD_150738 | JGI IMG/M metagenome (GOLD analysis project Ga0208202, IMG submission 150738) | Freshwater microbial communities from Lake Mendota, WI - 27AUG2008 deep hole epilimnion (SPAdes) | ecosystem: Environmental > Aquatic > Freshwater > Lake > Epilimnion/Euphotic zone ... | reverse complement strand
ATGGGCCTCGGCAGCATCAACCTCAACGCCTTTGCCTTTGCGTAGCGCATCAGCCAAGTTGTACATGGCCGATGCATGTCTTTGCGCCACGCTGCTTCTAAGCCAGGCAATGCCGCGGGCTTGTTCACTATCATAAGGGATACCTTGAACCATCAATAATGAACCCAGATTGGCGTAACCCAAACCAAGTGTTCTGTAATCATAACTCAGTTGGGCAACTTCTTTAGAAGGAAATTGAGCCATCAAAACGGATACTTCCAATACAACGGTCCAAAGCCGGGTAACATATTCGTAGCCGGCGACATCAAATTGATTGGTTTCTTCGTTATAGAAACGGCGCAGGTTCATGGATGCCAGATTACAGGCCGTATTATCCAGGAACATATATTCGGAGCATGGGTTTGATGCACGAATTTTTCCACCTTCCGGACAGGTATGCCATTCGTTAATGGTCGTATCGTATTGAGTACCCGGATCTGCACAACGCCATGCGGCATAGGCAATCTGATCCCATAAATCTTTGGCAGGTACTTTTTTCATGATTTTACCATCACTTCGGCCTTTCAGTTCCCAGTCTTCACCATTTTTAAGGGCATGAAAAAATTCATTCGGAACCCGAACGGAGTTATTGGAGTTTTGTCCACTTACTGTACGGTATGCTTCGCCTTCATAATCATGACTATATCCCGCTGCAATCAGGGCGGCTACTTTTTTCTCTTCTTCTACTTTCCAGGTGATGAATTTTTCGATTTCGGGATGGTCCATATCCAAACAAACCATTTTGGCAGCACGACGTGTAGTGCCTCCACTTTTGATGGCACCTGCAGCACGATCGCCAATTTTCAGAAAACTCATTAAGCCACTGGATGTTCCACCACCACTTAATTTTTCACCTTCTCCGCGTATGCTGGAAAAATTCGTACCAACTCCACTTCCATATTTGAAGATACGTGCTTCTCGCACCCAGAGATCCATAATTCCTCCTTCGTTCACTAAATCATCATCTACACTCAGAATAAAACAGGCATGGGGTTGAGGGCGTTCATACGCGTTTTTTGATTTACACAATTCGCCGCTTGCCGGATCTACATAGTAATGGCCTTGTGGCTTGCCGGTAATCCCATAAGCAGAATGTAAACCAGTATTAAACCACTGAGGGGAATTTGGGGCGCAACTTTGATTTAAAATGGTATACACCAATTCGTCATAAAATACCTGAGCATCTTCTGTGCTGTTGAAGTAGTTATATTTTTCACCCCATTGTCTCCAACAATCTGCCATACGGTGAGCCACCTCTTTAATAGAAGTTTCACGTCCTAATGAACCATCAGGCTGAGGGACACCTGCTTTACGAAAATATTTCTGCGCGAGGATGTCGGTTGCAATCTGACTCCAATGGGAAGGTACTTCCACATTTTTCATTTCAAATACAACTTCACCATTCGGGTTACGAATGACGGAAGTGCGGTAATCATAGGTAAACTGATCGTAAACATTGCTTTGATCGTTGGTATAATATCGACTAAATTGAAGTCCTTTGGGAGATGTGTTTTTTTTGCTCATATATGTTGCACTTTATTGGGTTTGTGGTCGGTTTCTCCTTTCATGCCACTGAATTTCAATGGATTAAGCGAATGAGTCTAAGTTTGAATCGTGTGGTGAAAGAAAAAGCGAACCCTTTCGGATTCTGGTACGAAGATATTTTCAGACACGGCTTGGCAGCGTATTCTTTATTCACAGTTTGTGTATATTCAGGTGGATTTTTGGCATATCCCAATAAAATCGCATTGTATAACGTTGTGTATAACTTAAAAAAATTTTTTTTGGAAAAAATGCCGGTCTGACAAAGTGGGCTTTCGGCCTGAGAGCATAGGCGATCGTTTCCGTTATTTGCTCTTATTTCCGTCGACAGTGGATACCCTTTGAGAATTTCCGATCCTTCCATTATCTCTGCTTAAATACTACATTTGTCGTTCATGGTTTTTCCTTTTATTTCTCTGCTCATTCCTTGTTATAATGAGTCTTCCCGTTGTCATTTATTGATAGCGGGGATAACGCAATTTCAGCGTGAATGGAAAGGACTATTTGAAGTAGTGATTGTGAATGACGGAAGCAGCGATGATACATTGCAAATACTTGAAAATTGGAAAGACCAATGCGGAGCTTCCCGGCAGATACAAATTATTACTCAGCAGAATACTGGTAAAGGTGGTGCAATTCAAAGAGGGATCCCTTGTTGTAAAGGCGATTTTATTTTAACACTCGACGCAGATATGTCCACTTCGCCTGAAGAATTAAACCGATGGTGGGTTTTAAATGCCGGGTTTAAACAGGATGAAATATTAATCGGTTCAAGGGAATTAAAAGAATCCATCATCCGCGAATTCCCACTCAGGAAATGGATAGGGAACTGGTTTAACCGCATCATTCGATGGATAACCGGTTTGCATTTTAAAGATACCCAATGCGGATTTAAACTTTACCCGAATAAACTAGCCCAAGAAATTTTTACCCAACTCAAAACAATGGGTTGGGCTCATGATGTGGAGGTTTTATGCCGGGCGAAAAAAATGCAAATGAAGGTAAAAGAAATGCCTCTGCAATGGCAGGCTGTAGAAGGGAGTAAAGTAGTGGTTTGGAAGGATAGTTTTCGAATGTTTAAGGAGGTTTTGCAGATTCAACAATTGATGAAAAAGGAGAACAATGGTAATAGCCCTAACTAATGGATAATCTGCCCTCGGCTACACAGGTGATTCCAAATAATCGATTGAATCGCGCAAAACGATTTTCAAAGGAAGCATATTTCAACAACAAAAGATTCAGCCAATCGGGCAATGGTTTTAAATCAGAATGTTGAGTGCTTTTGCTTTGGGCGAAAAGTTTTCTCCGCAACCATACCAAGGGAAAGAGGCTTCCATACATATAGTACATCCGATCGATTTTGAAACCATTTCGAATTAATACTTGTTTCAGACTGGCAATGGTGTAACGCCGATAGTGGAGAAGATAATCATCATGTCCACTCCAAAGTACCTGAAAGGCAGGAACAGTCAAAAAGAAAAAATTGTTTCCGTTTTCTTTAGATAAAATACTTTTCAGAAAGGCATCTTCATCTTCTATATGTTCCAATACATCCATCATTATAACGAGCGAATGATCAAAAGATTCATTTAAAGTATTTGTATACTTGATAATTGAATTTGAATGTTCAATACAATAAGGTTCATCATAACCAGTGTCCACACATTGTATTTGATGAAACTGATTCGGGAAATGGTGGAACAAATCTTTGGAAAAGAAACCGGTACCTGCGCCTATGTCAATGATGTTTCTAATGCCATTTTTCGAGAGTTCGGAAAAATACTGATGTAAGGGTATTTTTTTACTTTGATAATACCAATGTGTACCCTGGTCAATATGTTGCGCTGTTTCCCTTAAATCCACCCTATTGAATTTGCGTAATTTTTATCAGGTTGGTCGGCAAATGTTCCTGCACCGGAGTACTGCCGGTATTGATAATAACATCTCCTTCTTTGAGCAGTTGTTTCTCCTTTAAAAAAGCAATTTGATCTTCAATGATATCGTCCAAACTTTGTTCTTTGTCGTAATAAAAGGCTTGTACCCCCCAACTTAAACTGAGCTGATTGACCAGTGATTTGGTTTTGGTAAAAATAAATAAACTCGATTTTGGGCGGAAGCTGGACAGCATAAAACCGGTATATCCACTTTGGGTCATACCAAGAATGGCAGCAGCATTTACATCATCTGCAATTTTACAGGCATTGTAACAAAGCGCATCAGAAAGAAAGGACGGTGAATGACTTTGAGGAATTAAATTTCGATTGTAAATGATTTCTTCTTTTTCCACCTCAGCGATAATGCGGCTCATGGTTTCAACCACCAAGGCCGGATGATCACCCATGGCCGTTTCTCCACTGAGCATTACAGCATCCGCACCTTCCAGCACGGCATTGGCTACATCTGTTATTTCACTCCGGTTTGGTTTTACCCGATCAATCATACTCTCCATCATTTGGGTAGCAATGATGACCGGTTTGGCCCGATGAATACATTTACGGATGATGGTTTTTTGGATCATGGGTATTTGTTCTACCGGGAGTTCAACGCCCAAATCGCCCCGTGCAACCATGATGGCATCGCTGGCCAAAATGATATCTCTTAAATGATCCAAAGCTTCCGGTTTTTCGATTTTCGCAATGATTTTGGCATTACTTCCTTTAGATTTTAATCGATTGCGAAGGTCTTCAATATCTCTGGCCTGTCGAACAAATGAAAGTGCCACCCAGTCGATATTCTGGCTGATCAAAAATTCCATGTCCTTCAAATCTTTTTCAGTGAGTGCTGGTAATGAAATTTTTGTCTGCGGCAGATTAATTCCTTTTTTTGAACTAAGCAAACCAGCTGTAGTTACAACGGCACTCACATCATGGTTTTCATGAATGGATAAAATTTGCACTTCTATTTTGCCATCGTCAATTAAAATTTTTTCACCCGGCTTCACATCCTTATGAAAATCCGGATAAGAGATATATACTTTCTCCTTTGTACCGATACAAGGCTCGCCGGTAAAAATGAGGGTTTGTCCTTCTTCCAGCATCACACCATTGTTTTCAACCTGACCGATTCTGAGTTTGGGCCCTTGCAAATCGGCTAATACCGCAATATTGAAAGGGTATTCTTCATTGATCTTCTCGATGATTCTGATTACCTGTGCATGATCCTCATGTGTGCCATGTGAAAAATTCAGCCTGAAAACATCCACGCCGGCATGAACCAATTGCATGATTTTGTCGTAAGTATTGCAGGCCGGACCTACCGTGGCTATGATTTTGGTTTTTTGTATTTTACGTTCAAACATCTCGCGAAGTTCAGTCAATTCAGGGTTACACCCAAATGAATACTTTGTAACCGGGTATATTTTTTCTTTTCTCCTGCGAATTGGGAAATCAGAATGGAGCACTTTTGAATTGACTTAATTGGAATTCTCCTAATTTCGCAACCTTAAACCAATCTCATGAGCAAAGCATTAATTGAATGTGTGCCGAATTTTAGTGAAGGTGTGAATATGGAAATCATCCGACAAATTACGGCTGAAATCGAACAAGTAGAAGGAGTTACATTGTTGGACGTTGATCCCGGAAAGGCGACCAATCGCACGGTAGTAACTTTTGTAGGTGAGCCGGAACCTGTGGTAGAAGCAGCTTTTCGGGCTATTCAAAAAGCTGCTGAATTAATAGATATGCGTCAGCATCGGGGTGAACATCCTCGTATGGGTGCGACAGATGTTTGTCCTTTTATCCCCATAAGTGGTATTAGTATGGAAGAAACCGTGGCCTATGCCCGGAAATTGGCCAAAAGGGTGGGAGAGGAATTAAATATTCCTGTATATCTCTACGAAGCGGCAGCCATCAAACCTGAAAGAACCAATTTGGCAAATATCCGAGCTGGTGAATATGAAGGACTCAAAGAAAAACTGGCGCAAACTGAATGGAAACCAGATTTCGGAGAGGCTACCTTTAATCCTCAAAGTGGAGCTACCGTTATTGGTGCCCGCGATTTTTTAGTGGCCTATAATGTTAATCTCAATACAACTTCTACCCGCAGAGCAAATAGTGTTGCTTTTGATTTGCGTGAAAATGGCCGGGTGAAGGAGGTAAATGGTAAAAAAGTATTGGATGAAAATGGACAGGAAGTCAGGGAGCCCGGGCTTTTGAAAAGTGTCAAAGCGATTGGTTGGTTTATTGAGGAATATGGCATTGCTCAAATCAGTATGAATCTGACCAATATTCAAATCACGCCATTGCATATTGCCTTCGATCAGGCTGTAGAACGTGCCCATGCAAGAGGTATGCGGGTAACCGGCAGTGAGTTGGTGGGTTTGGTTCCTTTAAAGGCGATGCTGGATGCCGGGAAGTACTTTTTAGCCAAACAACGACGTAGTTGCGGAATTTCGGAGGATGAAATTATTCGGATCGCTGTCAAGAGTATGGGATTGGATGAATTAAGCCCCTTTGACCCAAATAAAAAAATTATCGAGTACGTGATGCGCGAAAAAGGTGCAAAACGTTTGGTAGATATGAATTTGGTGGCTTTTGCCAATGAAACGGCCAGTGAAAGTCCTGCGCCAGGTGGAGGTAGTATTAGTGCTTATTTGGGTGCTTTGGGTGCCAGCCTCGCTACCATGGTGGCCAATCTCAGTAGTCATAAAAAAGGCTGGGACGATCGCTGGAATTATTTCAGTGAGTTTGCCGAAAAGGGGCAGCAACTCAAAGATGAATTATTACATCTTGTGGATGAAGATACCCAGGCCTTTAATAAAATCATGAATGCTTTTTCCTTGCCAAAAGGCAGTGATGCTGAAAAGGCTGAACGTTCTGCTGCCATCCAGGCCGCAACTTTATATGCCACGCAAATTCCTTTAAAAACGATGCAGGTTTGTCGGGAAATTTATCCTATCGCAGAGGCCATGGTGAATGAAGGAAATCCTAATAGTGTCACTGATGCGGCAGTTGGAGCATTGTGCACACGCAGCGCAATTTATGGAGCTTATTTGAATGTTCGTATCAATGCCGGAGGACTAAAAGATCAGGGCGCAGCGCAAGAACTTATTGCAGAAGCTGAGAATATTCTTGAAGAATCCAAGGCATGGGAATCAAAAATTATTGATGCGACCCTTGTTAAAATGGCTTAGTGGTGGATTGTCCCAAATCTTTGAGCATCATCTGAATTTGTTGATTGTCCGGATCCAGTTTTAAAGCTCGTAGGAGTAATTGATTGATTTCGGATTTTCGGTTTTGTTGATACAATACCACCGCGTAATTCACCAAGGTTTGTACATGATCGGGATTGGCTTGCATAGCCTGAAATAAATATTTTTCGGCGCTTTGTAAATTCTGCCGCTGCAAAGCAATCACCCCTAAGTTAAAGAGAGCCATGGCATATCGAGGGTGTTGACTAAGTATAAATAAGCTCACTTTTTCTGACATATTCTGATTGCCTGATAACCCATAAGCTGTTGAAAGCTTACTCTGGAAATCAAGGGCTTTTGGTTTGAGATCACAAGCACGCGACAAATATTGAATGGCCTGTGCAAAGTTCTGTAAGGATAAATAAGCTTCCCCTATACGATAGGCCGTCCATGCATCCTGAATATTTTCAGCCAGGGGTAAATCGGATAATTGAATGATTTCGTTGAATGATTTTTGCAAAAACAATAAACGAATCCAATCGGCTTCTGTTTGTTTCACCTGTGCCGAAAGCAAATATTTTTTAGCGCTATCCAAAAATATTTTTGCAGGCTCATAGCGTTCATGAAATTCCATAAACGATCGGGCCCTTGTTCGCTCATCCACTTCATCACTATTGTAACAGCGCATGGCAATAAATTTTACCGTTTCTTTCAGTTCTTTATCTGTATTGGTTTTGCGACGTATATAATGATCGGTGACCGCTACATGCGGGATATCAATGCTGCCATTTTTGGGCATATGACATTGCACACAATTATCTTCATTGGCGTTTCTTTCGGCAACCGGGGCCATACAATCTTTGCTGGTATGACAGTTTTTACAAGCATTCAGGTATTGGCTATTGGGTGTTTCTTTTACACTGACATGTGGATTGTGGCAGGTAATACAACTCATTTTTCCTGAGTTGAGATAACAAGCACTCATTTTCATTCGTTCCACATGGCTGGCCATAATCATATGATTTTCAGAACCACTGTACTGCGGCATAAACACATGCATACTATTACTTAGTTTCTGCGAAGGCATAAAATCAAAAAAGCTTTTGCCATCGTTTAAAACAGCCACGCCTTGTAAATGGCATCGTTGACAAAGATTGTTTTGGGCTTCGGTGCTCAAACGTTTTGGATTAACAATACTGTAATCCGGTCCTTTTGAGGTATCAATAATCTGGCCTGATTTTTTTTCGGCTACATGAATGCTTCCGGGTCCATGGCAGCGTTCACAATCGATACCACGTTGCACCGTTTGATACTGATTCAAACTCTCTTCTACAAAATCAGGATATCCATTGTGGCAGCTCATACATTCGAGTTCTATTTTTCGATCGAATCGACTGTTTTGTCCATTTTCAAAACCTGGCGCTAAATCCCATTTTCCTTTTTGAGTATAATAAGTGATAGGTGCTTGAAATAAATATCCATTGATATCAATAATATGGGAGTTGGTATGTTGACCGCTTCCAACGATATAGCTCACTTTTTCCAAGCGCCGGTGTATGGTATCATTGCCCGATAAACGAAACTCGAGGATATAGAGGCTATCGTTTTCCCAAAATGGTTTATAGTAGAAGTCTTTATGTTGGTCATAAACCAAAGCTTTGTGTGGGTCAAAGTCTGCAGCACTTTTTTTGCGACTGGCGATATCCCAACTTTGCCCCATTCCTGTTTTGATAAAACTTTCATAAACTTGCCAATGACAACTTCTGCACGTTTCCATGCCTACATAACTGGCAGCCGGGTTGTCAATATTTCGATACGGCGATTTTTCTGATTCATTATTGCATTGGGTTAAAAGTAAGAGGCTTGTCACCAATGCAAACAATACAATTCCTATCCAACGCATGATGTAAAGATACTTTGCGACCTTTTTAAAACCGCCCAAAAAATATTGAAATAAATTTTATAGTATGTTATGAGGAAGCGGATAAATCCATGCTAAAAAAAATATTCGATTTACACTTTTTTAAGGGTAGCTTTTAAGGCATTCTCACTTTGTCTAATGGATACCGTAATTTTACCCAATGAGATTTTTTTTATGCCTTGTGTTGCTTTTAAATGCTGTTGTAATTCTTGCTCAAAATACGGACATTGAATTGCTCAAATCCATTCATGTGCAAAGAAATCAGCAATTGGACGGGACAGCACGCTTTATTTCAAGTTCTGAGTATGTGGTAGGGTTTGGGATGCCCGTTGGGGTGTGTGCCGCTGCATGGCTGAGGCACGATCCGGAATTGTTAAAAAAAGGAGTCAATATGTCCTTGGCGCTGGCATTGAATACGGCCTCTACCTTCGTTCTTAAACGCATTGTAAATCGTCCCCGACCAGCTCAGACGTATTCATTTATTTCGCCATTGGAATATGAAAGAAACTACTCTTTTCCTTCCGGGCATACCTCTAATGCTTTCGTCACAGCAACTTCACTTAGTTTGCAGTTTAAGAAATGGTATGTTGTGGTGCCTGCTCATCTTTGGGCGGGTGCTGTAGCTTATTCAAGGTTACACATGGGCGTGCATTATCCTTCGGATGTATTGGCCGGAGCCGTATTAGGTAGTGCATCAGCCTTAGCTACCTACAAGGTCAATCAATGGATTCATCGGAAATATGCCGCCAAATATTGGACCAAATGGTTTTAATCCATACTCGTACATCTAAAGATAGGTTTTGGGTATTGACATTTTTAATATACATAGAAATAATCTATTATTGCATTCGTTGAAATGTTTTCGTCATATCGTACTTATTTACATCGCTCTATTTTACGTATTGGGTGTTCCTGCTGTACAACAAATCAGGGAAGTTTTTTGTTTGCAATCTTTTGAAAGATTCGAAAAGCAAGATTATTCCACTCAAAACGAAGAAGAGGCTGATCAGGATACCGAAGAAGCCAAGGAGTCTTTGGACGAGGATGCTTATTACACAGAACATTTGAATACATTTCATATCAGCTCCAGCATGTTTGTTTCGACTTGCATGGACTATTTACAAAGGTCCACATTTGATTCAGATGACATTTATCTCGGAGGGATCATCTGGCCTCCTGAATGCATCGCTTAAGTCTTCAAGGAACTTTCGTATTTTTCATTTTTTCTATTCAACTATTTATGTCAAATAAAAAATCATTGTTTGCCCATTCGCGGTATGATATTCCCGCAGGTATTGTTGTGTTTCTGGTTGCATTGCCTTTATGTTTAGGAATTGCACTGGCTTCGGGCGCACCTTTTTTTAGCGGAATCATTTCAGGTATTGTCGGTGGAGTGGTGATTGGGGTGTTGAGTTCATCCAATTTGAGTGTGAGCGGTCCTGCTGCCGGATTGGCCGCTTTGGTGCTGGCCGCCATTCATAATATTGGTGATTTTCGTTTGTTTCTTTGTGCAGTTTTAATAGCAGGTGTTTTGCAAATTCTGATGGGTTTTGTGAAGTTAGGAGGCATCGCCAACTATTTTCCGAGTAGTGTGATTAAAGGAATGTTGACGAGTATTGGAATCCTCATTGTTGCCAAACAAATACCTCATGCACTTGGATACGATAAGGATGAGGAAGGGCATTTAACAGAGTTGATGCCTTTTGGAGACATGCACGAAATTTTTCAACCCCTTCAACATGTGGATTTGGGAGTGGCAGCCATTTGTTTAATATCTATTGCAATTATGTTGATCTGGGAAAGACCATTTATCAAAAACAAATTACCCTTTGTGCCCGGTGCCCTGGTAGCAGTGGTTGTTTCAATCCTTCTCAATGAACTTCTCATGGCCATTCAAAGTGATTATTTGATACAGCCTGATCATCTCGTTACTTTAAAAGTGGCGTCTAGCCCATCTGAATTTTTAGGATTTTTTACATTTCCTGATTTTAGTGGATTGTTGAATGGAAAAGTGATCGTTACCGGTATCATGATTGCAGTGATTGCCTCTTTAGAAACCTTGTTGAGTATTGAGGCCGTAGATAATATTGACCCGGAACGAAAAGTAACCAATACCAATCGTGAGTTATTGGCACAGGGTATCGGCAACAGCGTGGCTGCTTTGATTGGAGGATTGCCTGTAACGAGCGTCATCGTAAGAAGCTCAGCCAATATCAATGCTGGTGCAAAGTCGAAACTATCTACGATTTTTCATGGGGTATTGTTGCTTCTTTGTGTGGTGGCGATACCCGGTTTGCTGAATAAAATCCCGCTATCCGCTTTAGCCGCCATTCTTTTATTAACCGGATATAAATTATGTAAATTTTCCATTTTTACTCAAATGGTGGGAAATGGAAAGTATCAGTATATCCCATTTTTTATGACGGTTTCTACCATTTTGGCCATTGATTTGTTTGGTTTGATTCCGGCAGTAAAGGGAGAAGGCCTTTTAATCGGTGTAGTCGTTGGTTTATTCGGCGCTTTTTTTGGAATCCTCTATCAAAATCTCAAAAACTCTTATTATTTCCACCGCGAAAATTTTCATGATGGAGATAAAATTACCATTCATTTGTCGGAGGAGGTTTCCTTTTTAAACAAGGCGAGTATTCGCGAAACTCTGGATCAACTTCCTGAGGCTTCAACGGTTATTGTGGATGCCTCTGCCACCAAATATATTGATTTTGATGTATTGGAATTGATCAAGGAATTCCGGGATATTAAAGCCCCTCTTAAAAAAATCACTTGTCAATTAAATGGGTTTAAAGAATCCTATCAAATTGATAATGTACATTTTGTTTCATCTTCTCATTAAATAATCATCTTTAAAAAAAATATGTATGACACCCTACGAACAACTCTTAAAAAATAACGACGAATGGTCCAAAGAACAAATCATTCAAGATCCTGAATTCTTCTCACGGCTCGCAAACGTGCAACATCCCGAATTTTTATGGATCGGTTGCAGCGACAGCCGGGTGCCTGCGGATAAAATTACCGGCACTCAACCTGGTGAAATATTCGTTCATCGGAATATTGCCAATATGGTGGTGCATACCGATTTAAACTTATTGGCGGTGTTGGAATATGCTGTGGTGCATTTAAAAGTGGAGCATGTGATTGTATGCGGACACTATAATTGTGGGGGTGTCAAAGCCGCAATGACCAGTCATAATTTTGGCATCATCAACAAATGGATTCGAAATATCAAAGATGTTTATCGTATTCACCGTTCGGAAATTGAAATTTATATGGATGAAACTGAACGCCTCAATAAACTAGTCGAACTTAATGTGCGCGAACAGGTATTAAATTTGGCCAAAACAAGTATCATTCAAAAAGCCTGGAAAAAAAACCAGCGTCCAATGCTACATGGTTGGGTATATGGTTTGGATGATGGTCGTATCAATCCTATCTGCAAAATGTCGCATGAAGATCATTTAGATCCTTTGTATGAATTCGATGATCTGTTCAAAGAAGATTAGGGTTATCAACTGAATTTATTCGGGATGGACTGGCCGATGTTGAAAAAAGAAATGAACCGAGGATTATGTTTTTGAATGATTTTCGTGAATGAACTGAACATAAATATCTTTCCACGCTGTCCATTCGGGCTCACTGCCTAAGGCGAAATTATGCCAGATCATGATATACTGACCGCCAACAGATTGGACGACATTTTTATAGTGTCTCATTTCTTCCAGGCTGCTTAAGGTATCTTGTTTTTGTTCGAAGCGGGCATTACATTCCATGAAACAAAAAGGATGTACCATTAATTCTGTTGAGGCATTATTTTTTAAATCAAACCAAATAAATGGGTGCGAAGTAGATGCTCTGAATCCATTGATGCTGCCATATCCCATCGAGTATTCGAACCGGATACCGCTCAGTAATAATAGGCGATAAGTGTCGGGCAAGTTAAATCGAATATAATGCTGCCTGCTGTGCAAAACCTGAGCACCTAAATGTCGAATTTCGCTTCGGAGAATATCCTCATGTGAATGGCTTTGCCAGGACGGGTGAATGCCACAGGTATATTTAGCTTTGAGTTTTTGAATCAATTTTTTCATTGTATTGCTCGCCGGATGAAGGTTTTTGTCCAGGTGTCCACCCTGACTGAGCAATAAAAAATAAATAGGTTTAATTTGATATGCTGCATGCAATTTATCTAAGGCCTCATAAGCATCATAGGGATCTTTTTGTCCGGCCCAAAGTACTGCCAGTCTTTGACGACATTGTCTCCATTTTCCTTTCATGAAATCCCGCATGAAGCCCCCAATATTCCGACGAATTCCTTTGCCCCTATAACTGTAAGCAATATCAATATCGTAAGTGGGTAAAAAGGAGTATCGGGCGTTTGCTTCAAATTCGATGTTCAGCATTCGGGCAATTTGAACCATCCATAAATCCACCAGGGGAAGATGCAGAAAACTGCCCTGAAAGGAACAGCTGATGTGATGCGGAAATCGTTCAAAAGCATCTGGTTCAAAAGGTAAATACTCTTCGTATCGACTGATGAGGTAAAAGGCGGCAGCCAACAAATCGAATGGGATATCTGCATGAGGCATTCCAAAAAATGCAGGCAACTTTCCCCACATTAGAAAGTTGATTTCTTTTTCCGAAATGTCCTGTTCAAATAACAAACCATTGCATGGAATGTGTAAATCGTCATCCAGTTTTTTGTTGGAATAATTAATGCGTTTCTTTTTCGAACTGCCGAAATAAAGTTCGTCCTGAG
>Ga0208202_1000239_pt1 | contig 13455 bp, 18 predicted proteins | sample LakMenEpi27Aug08_FD_150738 | JGI IMG/M metagenome (GOLD analysis project Ga0208202, IMG submission 150738) | Freshwater microbial communities from Lake Mendota, WI - 27AUG2008 deep hole epilimnion (SPAdes) | ecosystem: Environmental > Aquatic > Freshwater > Lake > Epilimnion/Euphotic zone ... | reverse complement strand
AGGGGGTGGATATAATAACGTTGCTTCAACAACTTATGCAACTATTGCTGGAGGTGAAGGTAACAGAGCTTGTACTTCAAATTATACATTTGTAGGTGGTGGGTTTATTAACACAGCTTCAGGTGCATTTGCAACAATAGGAGGAGGATATGGTAACGGTGCTTCAGGAAGCTTCTCAACGGTTGGTGGAGGTTGTTCAAATAGTGCTTCAGGTTGTATGTCAACTATTGGTGGTGGTAGAGGAAATTCTGCAACAGCTGGTGATGCCACAGTAGCAGGAGGTGTTGCAAATACATCATCAGCAAGCCAAGCCACTGTTGCGGGTGGATTTTCTAACACAGCTTCAGGTAATTATTCCTTTGTAGGAAGTGGTTCTGGTAACGTAGCAAGTGGTAATCGTTCTTTTGTAGGAGGTGGTCAATCTAATATATCTTGCGGATGCAGGTCTTTTGTTGGTGGTGGATGTAATAATACAGCTTCAGGAACGTATGCGACAACTGTTGCAGGAGGGTTTAATAACGTAGCAAATAGTACATTTTCTACTGTAGGAGGAGGTGATAGTAATACAGCTAATAACGGAAGAAGTGTTGTAGCAGGAGGGTATAATGGCACTGCATCAGGGGCTTATTCATCTATATCAGGAGGTTATCAAAACGTAACTTCAGGAGCTTACACATGGGCAGCAGGTAGAAGAAACACTGTTTCAGGTGCGTATTCAGCAGCTTTTGGATGTTGTATATCTGCCACTTGTTCAAAAACTTTCTACTCACATAACTTCTGTGCCACAGATTGTATGTGGGCACAAGCATATTTTGAATCTTCTGATGAAAGATTGAAAAACATTCAATGTAAGGTGGGGTCATTTGATAACATCAGTACCATCTACTTTAAATGGAAAGAAGGTGATGAAGGTCTTATCAATGTTGGATATTCAGCTCAAGAAGTAAAAGCAGTGCTACCAGATGCTGTTAGAACAGATGAAAGAGGTTATTATAATGTGGACTATAATCAAGTGCACGCCTATAAACTAATGAAAATGGAAGAAAGGCTTACAGAATTAGAAAACATTATAAAGGAAATAAAGAAATAATTTTGAAAAAACATATATTTACAAATAAATAAAACATATAAAAATGGCAAATCCTTGGAACACATTACACATTTTTGGATTCGGTACAGTACAAGCTATCACTGATACCCAAAATGTTCAAGCACCTTATTCTGCTGTAAAAGAAAAAGCAGATTTAGTAGTGGATAACATATGGAGCAAAAGACCTGAAGGTTATACAGGTGAAAAAAGCTACCACGCAATTAACAATTTTTATGAGTTGTTTTCAGACTGGCTTCCAAATCAACCAAATTCAGAAACATTTAGAGTTCAAGCAGCTGATGTAGACCAAGAATTGTTAAATGATTTAGTAGAAGCTGTATTGGCTTACACTCAACCAACTACAAATACTACAACATCTACAACTACAAAAGCATAAATAGCTAAATTTTAAAAAATAATCATGAAAACAATTGTGTTTACGATAAACGGTGGAATTGGGAAGTCAATTGCTGCTACCGCTGTTTGTAAAGCCATCAAAAAAAAATATACAAATAGCACATTAATAGTTTTATCTGGTTATCCAGAAGTCTTTTCCAATAGTAAAGATGTGGATATGTCATTTGGCTTCGGTCAGGAGGCTTACTTCTATACAAAATATATAGAAAACAAAGATGTTATCATAATGGCAAATGAGCCATATAATGTAACAGAACATATTCTTTGTAAAGAGCACTTGATTGAATCTTGGTGTAAAATGTATGATATTCCTTACGATGGGGAGCAGCCAGAAGTAATCATAAATGAAAGGGAAAGAATGTTCTATAAGCAAAAATATAGTTCAGACAAACCCATAATGCTTCTTCAAACAAATGGTGGAGCAGCAGGTCAGGAATTAAAATATTCATGGGCAAGAGATATACCTCGACACATTGTAGACAAGGTTATCAATACATTTGCGGGGGAATACAATATTATTCACGCTAGAAGAGAAGACCAACCTTCATTTGAAAATACTTTTTCAGTAACAGACAATTTTAAAGGTATGGCTGTTCTATGTGAAATGAGTGAGAAGCGTTTCTTTATGGATAGCTTTTTACAGCATACAGCAGCAGCTTTGAATAAACAATCTACTGTTTGTTGGATAGCTAATACCCCAAAGGTATTTGGATATGAACTTCATGATAATATTCAAGCAAATGAATTTACTGTGAAGCCTGATTTGAAAGGTTCTGTATTCGGAAAGTTCAATATAATTGGGTTGCTAGAGGAATTTCCATATCAAAACGAACAAGAAATATTTAATGAGGATGATATTATGAAATCACTCATGATGCAATCCAAATAATTAAGAAGCGGGCTAATAACCCGCTTTTTTTATTTCATCTATTACTCTATCTGCCTTGATTACTTTATGACACTCAAAAGCCTGTGGAGTTTCTTCATGTTCTGCACAATATTCCCACCTACTTTTATCAAAAAGAAATTTAGGGTTATTCCAGCATCCATGACAAACTGATTCATCAATTATTCTTATGCAGTCCGTTTGAAACTCATGGTCTTTTCTGCTGAAATTAGCAATCATAAAGACCTTCTTTCTCATAGCAAAAGAAAGCCATGAAATTCCTGAAGACAAGCCAATGTAAAAATCAGCATGGTGCAAATAGTTCATAACAGAGGGGAGGCTTTTATCCAAAACTTCAGTAAGGTTATTTAGTTCTATTTTTTCTTTCGATACCTCACAAACTTTATATCCTTCTGATACCAACCAATCAATTAACTCTTGCCAATAGTACCACTCTTTTAATTGAGCAGTACTTTTAGTGGATATACAAACGTATTTACCATCAATTGGTCTTTCCTTTGGAGTGAATGATATGTTTGGAAGCACCTCTTTAAATTCAAGCCCTAGTATGTTTGTAGCTGCTTTTTGAAGCGGAATCGTTGCAGGATGTTCTGGTTCTTTCTTTTTATCGTAAAACCAACCCAATTCAAACATTCCATGAATATTGTCTACAACAAGTCCTCTACCAACGAATTTAATATTAGGGTAAGTATTTTCAAAAAGCTCATTCATGAAGGTAGATACAATCATCTCGCATTTGTGTTTTATCCTAAACTCCTCACAGTATGGAATCCAAGCCAAAGTATCTCCCAAACTCTTACTTTCAAATGAAATAAATACCTTTTTACCATCAAAAATATCTTTTGATTTAATTACTCTTTGAATCTTATTATTTCTGGAAAGGACTATCTCAATATCTATTAAATACTGAAAATCCAACTTAGCCCACATCCCCTTTTTTAGTTTCGTATGATAAATTAACTTGTCGCTTTGTTTATCTATAAACTCTACATCATATTCAAAGTTTTTTCCTTCGTCAGAAATTATTTCAAAATGCAGCCCTTTTACATAAGTTGTTTTGCAGATAATCATTGGTATAATTTTAAGTACTGTTCTTTAACTTCTAAACTGTTATTCTCTAATGGTATTGCCATGGCTGATTGATACATATTGATAAGAATATCAACAATCTTATCCCATGAATGCGGATTTTTTAGTTTGATGTCTTTCTTCATTGTTTCTATAATTGTATCATATCTGTCAAAAGTGGATTCAATCTTTCTGCATATTTCATCTACATTTAGTGAATCTAGTTTCTGTAACCCTTCAATATGTCTTCTGCCATCATAAGCAGCAACCATTGGCAATCCACAAGCCCATGATTCCAGTAAAGTAAGGTTTGGACTTCCAAACTCGCTCTCGGAAGGGTGCAAAAACAATGAATGCGTTTTTAGATACCCCAACTTAATATCTTCTGTTGGGTTGCTACTATCTACAGTAAGTTTGTTGTAATTAAGCAATTCTGGGTATATTTCAAAGAACTTGGCATTGGCTTCAGCTCCAACTATTGTAATGGGCAAATCCAGCTTTTTAGCTGCGTTAATGCCTAGTTTAAATCCCTTTCGGTCTATACCGTAATCTCCAGCAGCTCCATTATTTGCAACCATCAAAATCTTCTTTTCACTTATTACTTCTTCTGATGGGGTATAAAATAATGTATCTACTCCATGGGGTAAATAAAACAATTTGTCGGTATCTGGGAAAAAGTCAATGACTGATTCAGCATGAGCAATTGAGAATATAGAACCTTTGATAGCTTCTAACTGCTGATTATATAGCCAACTACCCTTTCCATGATAAAAAGAAGTATGGTCATGATTGGAATAAATGTAAGGTATCCCTAATTTTTTTGCTTCAATACAAAGATTAGCTACATGAATATGGACTATTGTATTAGCATCAACTTTTACTTCATTAAGCCATTTTATTTCGCATTCAACACCTTTTTTAATTAATCCTTTTTGATATTCAGATTGAATAAGTTCAAGTGCTCCCCATCTTCTATTACCTGTTTGTTCGATAGGAATATTGCTACTAATTACTTGTATTACTTTCATAAAAATGTTTTATTAGTTCGGTCAATAGTTGAAAATCCATCAAATTGTGATGTTATTCTTTTATGCAGTATTGCCATATTGTAAGGAGAACCAACAAATATGGAGTTAAAATATAAATCCGCTGCATCGAATTTTTCTGTCCTTAATTTTTCTTTCAACCATTTTTTTATCTTAATTGGAAACATGATACATTGAAGTCCAATGATGTGATTTGTAATGTATATTAAGTCTTGATTAGGTATTTCTCTAACGACAGGGGATTGCAGCCAACCATGTTCAAGAGTAGATTTGTCACCATAAGACATATAGCCTATGTTGTTATCAATGATAGTCGGGCAAGTAGATTCCACTGTTTTGATAAAATCTTCAATTGGCATATCTAACTTACAGTCTCCTTCACAAATCATTAAAAAATCACAATCTTCAAATTCAGTTAAAATAGCTTCTTTGAAAGCTAGATAACAACCAAAGTGAGATGGTGACAAGGCTGTACCGATACGCTGAATAGTTTGTTCATCGAAGAGTTCGTATGAAACACAATCTGGTCTTTGGCAGTTGTGTTTAGGTGGCAAGTCTGTGTAAGGTATATTGGTGTGCAAGATGTATTCCCACCCATAGTCTCTGACCTTTTCGAGTTGCTCTCTGCTTTTTTGCTCTTTTTCATCGTTTCTAGTAGTTTGAAGGTGTACTAATTTTATTTTAGGTTTTTGATTTTTCCATTCAAAATAACCAGTTGAATGAAAATTAGCAATATTTTCTTTATTGATTAAATACTGCTCTCTTTTATACATACTTTCTCCATCATAAAATTCTATTGTAACTGAAACTTCATTCCCTGAAAAAGTAAATTCGTGCATATATTCTCGCTTTTTACTTATTTCAATAGTGTTCATAAAGTGATAGTTTCCGTCATCTATGTACAACTTGAAGTATCTGTCATCTATATTATAAGTAAAAAAATAAAAAATGAATGTGTTTTCTTTGCCCTTCACAGGTAGGATAGAATAATACTCTGAATTAGAAGATACCCCAAGACCGCTATTAGTTAGGAAAGTTTCAGCTTGATTGGTAATGAGAATGTAGTTTTGAGCATCCCATCTATTAACAACTTTAATTAAAAAATCCTCCAAAAAGTTTTCAGAAGCTATTTCTTTACACAATTGATTATAAGCATCAGCATCCCTCAAATATGGCAACTTTTCATTAAAAAATGCTATGTCAAAAGTCATTGCAGTAGTCTGTATTCCTTTACCAAAAGGGGTATTTAATGTCGCTAAATATGCTTTATTGGTATTATTTATTGATTTAAAAGACTTTTCTATTTGTTGTAGGTCTTCGTTTTGAACAATAACATCATAAGTAATATAAAAAGCCGACTTAAATTTTTGTTTTTCTGCAAATCCAAAGCCGTTTAATAAGTTGGTTAGTACCGTAAATGATTGATTGCTGTTTTTTAGCCCATTGATATTTACTTCTGCATAATACTGACTAGTGTGATTATAAAACCTAGTATAATAGGAGTGATGTGTTAATGGGTTATGAGCATCATAAATATAATAATCAACTAACTTTTGTAATTTTTCACTCGCAGGATAATGAGAAAGTAATAAAATTTTTCTACCTAGAGGTTTTAAACTGTTGATACAGTCTATTGTTAGCTGCTCTCTTTTTGATAAATTTGGATAAGTACCAATGATAATCAACTCTTCATTTTTTTTATCTTGAAGATTAGTGAGTGGTAATAATTCTAGTATTTTATTGGCATCTTGTTCTAAATCTCCAGATAAGAAGTTGAAGTACTTTTTGTTATCATACTTACCTAAGTAAACATCAAGATTAAATAGCAACTTTGGTAGGAATGGTTGTTGTGCAGCTTCTTTGATTACCAATGGGTTTAATTCTTTATCATTCTTCTCCCCTTTTGATGGGAATAAAAACAAATCTGCTGCCCCAATAAAATCTTGTGTATCAGAACGCTCCCCCCATATTATACAGTTATCAGGCTTATCTTCCATTAAAGGCTTCCAATAATTTGAAAAATTCTCTGCTTGATTTCCAACAAAGTGAAAACAAATATTGTAGTTTATTAATTTCTTCGCTAGTTCAAAAGCATACCCTTGATTTTTTCTTTTGGTGAATAAACCAACGATAACAACGTGCTCATAATCAGGCTCAAAACCTAATCTATCTTGAAGTAAATTTGTTAAGGTCATTTGTTGGTCAATCGGGTATTCAATAACAGTAGACGGAACTCCCATATGAGCATATCTCAAAGCTGAATAAGCACTGACAAAAACAAATTCATCGGGGATAGCTATTTTATTTTTTGGGTTAAAGCTACTATCATGGGTTGTTTCAATAATCTTATATGGTAATGGTTTTTCATATATAAATTTAATTAATTCCATATCCATGAACATTTCAGGAAACTCTTCCATAGAAATAAAATCAGGAGCAAATTCTATAATCAAAGCCCTTAATTTGTTGAATTTATTCTCTTGCAATGAATAAAAGTTTTCTTCCCCTACTAAATCAATCATTCTATTTCTTTGCACCACAAAATGGGAAGATAAAAAGCTATATTCAACTACTTTTATTTCAAAATCATTTTTAAGTAGCTGCACCTTGTTTACTGTTACTTGGCAACTGCCGCCAGTAGAAAAATGACTATTAATAAATAAAATCTTTTTTTTCATATATGTAGTAATGTTTGCATTATTTGGTCAACTGTTGGATGACAGTCGTAAGTGGGTCTTTTTTCTAAACATTTAATCAGTGGAGGTACACCTTGTACATCTCCCCATTCTTCAACCCCATATTTCATATTAGAAGCACAAAAACTAGTACAACTACCGTTTATATAGGTTATATTATTGCCTTGAATACCGTTTCTATAGGGAATTCTGAATTTAGGGTCAATAGAAGAACCTAGTTGAATTATATGAGCTTTAGTTGTTGCACCTAAATGTAGTAATCCACTATCCATAGTTACAAAAACCTTTGCATTATTGATAATATGCCAACAATCGGATATAGATGTTTTATTCATTAAATTCATACCGTGCTCAATCTCAAAATTGAATACAGGTTTATCAACATTAAAAAATCCAGTTTCAGAGCTGTCTTTACCAATAGAAACAACATAATACCCTAAATCATTTAATCTTTTAGTTAAGTCCATCCACTTTTCAGCAGCCCATGTTCTTGATTCCCATGTAGTTACTGGATGGATTAAAATATATTCTTCTGGCAGCTCAAATTTACAGTCTTCAATGGGTTTATAATAACAATCCATTTCTTCAGGTAATAAAGTAAACCCTAGATTGATAGCGTGCATTTGACGAATATCAATTCGGTTGTGCTTATACTCAATACCCCTTTCATTCTTCTTACCCATGTTATAAAAGGAGTTGTGCATTAAGTAATTTTCATTAAAATATCCCCAATCTATTGAGGTAGACTTGTAGCTCTTATCTACATAAGGGTTTTTTTTAAAAAGTTCAGGCATCGAAGAAACCAGTGTTATGGGCTGTTGGTATGATTTACTAAGAACAGTAATGGTAGGGGTAGCACAAATTAAATCTCCCAATCCATTACATTCTGACAAATTCAAGCAAATAGGTTTCAATGTGAAAATTTTTGCTAAAATAGTTGTTTTTTCAATATACTTTGTATATTTACTTTTTAAATTTTATTCCATGAATATAGAAATAAAAATTGGTATTGGCGAAGCGTTAGATAGAATATCAATATTAGAAATAAAGATGGAAAAGATTGACGATGAAGTCAAATTAAATAATATAAAAAAAGAATATGACTTCTTGAAGGATGCAATACTTCCGATTCAAGAGTTGTATGGCACTACAGAGCTTTATCAGCGACTCTATGCAGTTAATATGCTTCTTTGGGATGTAGAAGATAAACTAAGGGAATTAGAAAAGAATATAAATTTTGGCATTGATTTTATAGAATCAGCTAGAGAAGTATATAAACTAAATGATAAAAGAGCCGATATAAAAAAAGAATTAAATAAATTATATCAATCAGATATTATAGAAGAAAAATCATACAAATAATGGAAAAACTATTTTTTCAGTCAAGCTTGCCCCGAAGCGGAAGTACAATTTTGCAAAATTTACTTGCTCAAAATCCTGATATATATGCTACCCCTACAAGTGGGGTGTTGGAATTAATTTTTGCAGCTAGGGAAAATTACAGCAATTCTCCTGAATTTATTGCTCAAGACAAGGATTTAATGAAAACTGCTTTTTTAGCTTTCTGCAAATCGGGGATGAATGCTTACTACAATTCTATTACGAATAAAAAATATGTGGTAGATAAGTCAAGGGGCTGGGGAATCCATTATGATTTTTTGCAAACAGTCATTGGTGAAGAACCAAAGGTCATCTGTATGGTTAGAGACTTGCGTGATATATTTGCCTCAATGGAGAAAAATTTTAGAAAAAACCCTGAAAAATCAAGTGGAATTGTTAATTGGGCACAGATGTCAGGCACAACAGTACCAAAAAGAGTAGACACTTGGGCACAGAGTCAACCTGTTGGACTTGCTATTGAAAGGTTGCAAGAGATAATAAGGTTTGGCAATAATACCAAAATGCTTTTTGTAAAGTATGAAGATTTGTGTCTAAGACCCGAAACTGAAATGATAAGAATTTATCAATATTTAGAAATTCCATACTACAAGCACAATTTTGATTATATAGAGCAGGTAACAAAAGAAGACGATGAAGTTTATGGAGCTTTCGGAGACCATACAATAAGAAACGAGTTGAAGTTAACTCCATCAAAAGCTAAATCATTGTTAGGAGCTGATGTATGTGATTGGGTATTTAATAATTATAAATGGTTTTATGAAACATTCAAATATTCAAAATGATATGAAAAAAGTAGATGTTAGGTTTAACACAAATTATCCTGTGAAAAGCCAATATCAATGGAGAGTACTAATTGATGGAGAAGAGAATTTAGTGAATAATGTTCGTATAGACGTTCCTTGTCATTCAACATCTTCGTTCATTGAGGGTCATGGTCTGAAATGGCATATAAGCATGATGGCAAATGAAGTAAAAATAATAACAGCAGGTGTTTTAAACGTAGTAGCATATATAAAATGATTATAGTATTTTTTGGGCAACCGCATTCTGGTAAAACTACTCTCGCTGAAAATATGCAAAGGGAGTTATTTTTAATTGACGGAAAATCATATCCTACCGTAGATGGGGATGAAATAAGGAGAATATTTGCTAATAAGGATTTTTCAAAAGAAGGTAGGTTAAAAAACTTAAATAGAATAAGTGATATATCTACATTTTTGGCTGATAAATATGGAACAGTTTTAGTAAGTGCGGTATATCCTATTAAGGAAGCTAGAACCTATTTTGAATCAATTTATAATGATATTATTTGGGTTTATTTGAGCTATGATGGAGAAAGGGGTAGAGAATCTTTTCATGTTAAAGATTATGAAATACCTGATTTTGAAGTAAAAAATTTAATAACCATAAATACTAGTAAAAATGCAATCAATGAATGTTTACAACAAATATTGTCTTTTTGTAGGAAGGTATCAGTGTCTTCATGAGGGGCATAAATATTTATTTAGAACAAAAATATACGAAGGTCATCCTGTGTTAATTGCAATAAGAGACGTATTGCCAGATGAAAAAAACATATTTACACCAAAACAAGTTATAGATATGTTTATTAAAGATGAAGAATGTGGTAAATGGATAGAAGAGGGTAAAATGAAACTTATGATTATACCCGATATTGAAGGTATTTATTACGGAAGAGATGTGGGATATAAAATTGAACAGCTATCAGTTCCTCCAGAAATAGCGGATATTTCTGCTACCAAAATAAGGGAGCAATTAAAAAAAGATGGAAAAATATAATGGTACACAGAAAACGGCATATAGCAAAAACTATAAGTTATAGAGTAATCAGCACATTGGTTGGTTTTGCTATCATGTCGGTAATTAGTGGGGATGTAAAAATTGGAGCAGCGTTTAGTTTTGCAGAGTTAATATACAAGCCAATTCAGTATTATATTCATGAAAGAATTTGGTGGAAGTATATAAAATATGGGTTAAAAGATAAGAATTCTAACAAATCTTCAGATTAACTTTTCATTTATACATATTATTTACATAGAAATTTCGTATAAAATTAAGCTATTTTAAAAGTATGTTGAAATTATAAAATAATCATACTTTTATACTAAATTTAGAGTAATATGTCAGGAGAGGCTTTTGCTATACCACATAAGGATAAAGATGTTTTATCAAGGATAGAGCATTTGGAAGGTATTGTGGTGAAAATGAGCGGAAAATTAGAAAAAATATACGATGTAGTTGTTGGTAATGAAACATTTGACCAAGAAGGAATACTTAGTCGTATAAAAAAACTAGAAGTTGAAAACAAAAGACTTACTGCTGTTAAAAATAAATTGATTGGAGCATTTATTGCAGGTGGGGCTATATGGACTGTGATGTTGGAATTATTTAAAACTTGGATAAAATAAATTAATGGCTAAGTTAAATCCAGTACAAAAATCAGCAAAAGCAGCTAATATAGCAGCAGCCGCTAGTATGGGTGGTAATTTAGCCATTGCTGCTGCAAATGCAATAGCCAATGTTGATGACCAAAGAAAGAGATTAGTTTTTGAGCAAAATTTTTCTTTATTAAATCTTGACCAACAAAGTAAGTTAAATGAGCTTTTGGTTAATTCTAAATCAGAAACAGAAAGATTAAACATATTAACTCAAGCTTTAGCTGCATCTAATGTGCAAAGAATTAATAATATTTCTAATTTATATGCAGAGCAAGAGAAAAAGAAAAGAAATCAGCAATTGGTTATTGGCAGTGGAATACTGTTGGTAGGCATTATTGCTATTGTTATAATTATAAAAAAGGTTTAAATGGCAGTACAAGTAGCTTTAGCAGCAGTACAAACGGTTACAGATGTCGTTGCTACCATAGCAAGTATTAACGATATGGGTAAAAGGCGGCTTTATGAGCAGAACTTGGGTCTTTTAACCTTTGACCAAAAGGAGAAGCTTGAGCGGCTGATGATGCAAGCGGGTTCAGAGCAAGCAAGGCAACAAATTTTAGCACAAACATTAGGTTCATCCAATGTAGCTAGAATTGATGGATTAGCAAAAGTTCAAGCAGAAAAAGAAAAAACTAAAAAAACCGTATTGGTTGTAAGCATAATTGGGGGCGTTGTCCTCATTGGTGCTTTAATTTTTCTAGTTAAAAGAAGATAAAATGGCAATAAAACAAGGTTCAATATTTACTCCAGATAAAAAGAAAAAACTTATTGATGAAATTCAGCGAGAATTATTAAGTGTAGGTGATGCAATAAAAGAGAAAGGAGTAAAGTCAAATGCTGGTATAAAACTCAATACTATTAAGTTAGATTTGCAAAAGAATTTGAATATTTTATATGATAAAAAAGGAGTGATTACTCCTCAAGAAACAGATGATATTTTAGATTTAATCAATAGTTCAAAGAGAAGTAGACTTGAAAGTGAATATTATTTGGGTCTGAAAAAGAGTAGCCTTTATTTAGTTTCTTTTATTGCTATTGCTTTCGGAGTTTATTTTTATACTAAAAAAAGAGGATAATGGATACTAATGTAAAAAAAGCGTTATTAATATTTGGTGGTGGATTAATCCTATTTTATGCTTTTAAGAAGATAAAACCAGTAGGAAGCATGAAAAGTAAAAAGTCCTCTGTTGAATCAAGTAAGACTTCTTTTAGCGATGAAGATAAAAAAAATGCAGCAGTAGTTCTTAGTGCTTATAAGTCTGCACAAAAAGCAGGTGAATCAAGTTCATTTTTAAGTGATATGAATATTGAATTTGCAAAAGAATATAAAATGAAAGTTTACCCCGATAAAACCACAGGGGGAATTTTTGTAGCTGATTTAGAAGGAAATAAAATTTTATAAAATGGCATTTATAACCCCAGTAACATCTACATTAATATCTCCAGTAATAAGCGTAACAATGCCTTTACAAGTTTTAGGGAATGGCGTAACTTATGCACAATTTTTACAAAGTTTAGGAGCATATAACTATGGAGCTGAATTTTTTTATATGTCAGCTACTAATTTTCAGCAAATAGGTCAGGCTTTTAATTATAATCATTTTGATGCTAATGGTAACTCCGTGACAACATTTTTGCCATTTGCTGTAGACCCTTATCAATCGCAACCTTCAATTTTTTATGAAACAGAACCAGACCAAATCATATTAACAGGTCTTTCTTCTCTTTCATTTGACTTATTTGCAGGTGCTAACGTATATTTCAAATTTTTTGCAACTATTGCCTATATAGGTAATGAACTTGATGATAAAATTTTCCCTGATGGTAGTAATGCTTTTAAAGAATTAGAAGAAAGAGAAGGAATTTCATTTTTTGATGATTACTGTAATTATTTAATTGATAACAACTAACAAATGGCAATAAAAAAAGAACTCATTCAGTTTACGATAATCAATCAAACTGATTGTACATTTAACCTACCATTATTTCAATCTAATGTATATTCTATTAATGCTACTACAAAGTATTCATGGGATATTACAACAGCTGATTTATCTTGTGGTACAGGTACTATTGTTATCAATGGTGTTACAATAAATTTATCCTTTGCACCTAATTTAGCGGGATTACTTTCTGCTTTAAATAGCACTGGATATTGCTTCTTTTGTACTGAAACGATAGGTTTTAGTACATTTTTGTATGCAGTAGATGACACTAACATATATGGCGATTTAGATTTATGTCCTGCTGTAGTACCAACAACAACAACGACTACTACAACAAGTACGACTACGGCAGCTCCGACAACAACAACGACTACTACGACAAGTACGACTACGGCAGCTCCGACTACTACAACTACGACAAGTAC
>Ga0208202_1000229_pt1 | contig 13717 bp, 26 predicted proteins | sample LakMenEpi27Aug08_FD_150738 | JGI IMG/M metagenome (GOLD analysis project Ga0208202, IMG submission 150738) | Freshwater microbial communities from Lake Mendota, WI - 27AUG2008 deep hole epilimnion (SPAdes) | ecosystem: Environmental > Aquatic > Freshwater > Lake > Epilimnion/Euphotic zone ... | reverse complement strand
GCCAGGCAATGATCCATGGCGAATCGTCCTGCCTGCACAGGATCATGGGCACCGTTCCCTCGAGCCGGTCGCTGTACGCCTTGTCGAGCCACCGCTTCACGCTGCGCTGCGTCGGTGCCTTGTAGGCAAGCGTGTCCTGGCGCACGGCAACGAAGATCGCGGTGATGGCGCAGAAGAACAGCCCCTGTATGTCATCAATGAACAGCGCGCTCGGCCGTTCCTTCACCCTGCGCGACCACCACTCCAGGCCGCCTCGGTAGCGCTTGACCTCGACATGCACCTTGGACGTAGCCGGCGGCAGCGGCTCAATGTCTGCCGTGGCCTTGCCATGGCGCTGGGCCGTGCGTATCCACTTCGTGCCGGTCAGCACGGACATGACCAGCGCTGCCTCAAGCTCCCCGTTCTTGCCCTTGCGTCGGCTCTTTGCGCTCATACTTCCTCCCAGCTGTTGTTGGCGCGGTTGAGGCGCACCGGCGGATCGCGGTCGAGGCGGCCTGGGCGCAAGCCCCTGGCGTCGAAGTCGCTGCCGAAGGTAAGCGCTGAAAGCTGCAGCCTCGCGTCCTGCACCTGCGTCCAGCACTTCTCCTTGAGCGTCGCGCACTTCTGCATTTCGAGCTGCGCGTCGCGCCAGAGCTTCGTGGCCTGCTCGTAGCGGGTCATGCACCCCTCGAGATATGCAAGCCGCCGTGCATATTCATCCGCCCGCGTTCCATCAGCGCGGGCGGGTGGAGCAACGTGCTCCACGTGTTCGTCGCCTGGGTCGGTCATGCCTCGCCCTTCTTGAAGCAGTCCCACGCACGCAAGCGCGCCGCCTGCGTTGGAGCAACGTTGCGGCCTTGCGTATGCCCCCATAGTCGACACCACTCCCGCCTCGCCTCGTCGCGCTCGGCGCGCACCCGTTCGATCTCGTCGGCGGCTGCTTTCAGACCATCAACCGCATCTGTCAAGCCTTGCTCGTTGGCGTACTCCTCCCACAGTCGAAGCGTTGCCACAATGTCCTTGGTCATGCTGCCACCCTCCCCACCCCGATGCGGAATGCCAGGACGGCCAGCCGGTCGCGCACCTCGCCGCCAATGCCGTCCAGCGTCGTGGCAAGGTTGTCGTAGGGCGGGACGCCCGTGTCGCCCCACCGGTCGCCCAGGCGTGACCACCAGCGCCCGAGCTGGTCGCGGGCGACCCCGAGCTCAAGGAGGCGCCGCTCGGTGACGCGGCGCTGGGCCGCGCAGAGCTGGTCGGCGCCTTCCGGCACCCAGCGCCGGATCCGGCGGATGGCGTCCTCGGGGATCCCCTCCCATGGCGAAGCCGCCACCCCCCTGCCGGCCTCAGCCGGCGGCGGGTTAGGTTGGTAGTTAATTTGGGTATTAGGATCCCTCGCTCTGTGTGAGCGACCACCTCGCTCAGCCTGAGCGACCACCTCGCTCTGTGTGAGCGAGGTACCTCGCTCAGCGTGAGCGAGGTGAAGCATGTACGTCAGCGCCTTGCCGTACCCCTTTGCGGTGACAACCTGCTTCGACCGCAGCCCCGTCAGGGCGCGCTTGACGGTCGAGATGTGCAGCCGCGTCTTGGCGGCCAGGGCCGCCTGAGACGGGAAGATGCGGTCGCCGTAGTCGGCCAGGGCGAGGAGCACCAGCAGCTCGTCCGAGCTCAGGCACGGCGCCAGGCGGAACACCTGGCCGATGCGGTTAGTCGGCTTCGGCGTGGCCATCCTTGGCCTCCTTTCGCTCAATGTCAATCCATTCGTAAGGGCGCTTGCCCGGCTTGAGAACGCCCATTCGGTCTCCCCGCGCGTAGCAGTTCCATGCGCGCACGATCTTCACCATGATGTCCTCGCGCATGTTGTTGCCTTGCAACGGCATCATCAGCGCATTTCGCAGGTGATAGGCCGGGTCGGTCGATCTGAGAAGCTCGCCCACGGTCACCTGGCGATGAAACTCCTCGACGCCGCTGGACACCGAGTCTATGAACGCGCAGACGCCACTTAATACTGACCCGCCAGACCATCGGTATTTCCTGACGGGGTACTTGTCGCAGGCCTGTATGACGAGGTCATGCGAATATGCCTGCTTCAGGTGATAGGTCGCCTGCTCGAGCGTCAGGCAAATCTTGGCGGCGGCTATGTCGCTCTTCGACAGGTCGATGCCGAGGATCTGGCAATGGTTGAACGTATTCCTCGGCATGCCGGCGTCCACCTTGGTGATGTCCGCGTGATCAATGTGCGCGACAAAGCACTCCAGCGGCTTGCCCACCTTCAGCGCAGCGCAAAGCCTGTGCTGGCCGTCTGCAAGCGTCCCATCCTGGTAGAGCAGGATCGGCGCCACTTCCGGCCGCCATTGTCCTGCGCGCATCTGCACGGCCAGCATGTCGACGCGTGTCTTGCTGACTGACCGATTGCGCTGATTCTCGACCAGCAGTTCCATGTCAGAAATGCTCAAAGTGCGGCGCTTCATCAGTCCACCTCCATGTCGATGAGGTCGCTGACCACGACGCCGTCCTTGTAGGGCTCGAGCTTCACCAGCACCATGCGCCCGGCCAGGTCAGCCACCGGCTTGAAGCTGGTGAACCACTCCGTGTCGTTCCCGTCCTCGAGGCAGACGCGCCAGTACTTCTTGCCGGCCTTGCTCACCAGCTCCTCGAAGCCCGCACAAACTCCGCGAACCTCGCGTAGCGCCCCGCCATTGCCTTTGGGCGCGTCGTTGGCCTTGGGAGGGGCCGGGAGGCTCCGAAAGCCCTCGGACGCCTCCTGGGGCATCCTAGACCCCTTCTCGGGCATCTCCTCGCTCAGGCTGCCCTCGGCGCCCACCAGAGCCGTCGCCCAGCCCATCACCCCCTTTAGGGCGCGCCCGGTCGCCCGGGTCGATGCCATGCCCATCCTGGCGAAATGCGGCTTCTTGCCCCACCCCCGCTCGTCATCGAACACGGCCGAGATCCCGGTCGCCACCACGACGCCCTGGAGCATTACGGTCGCCACGGCCTCCCACCGGCCCGGAATGCCATCGTCGCCCCTGGCGATGTAGCGGCAGGTCGAGGTGCCCGTCGTGTAGCCCAGGCTGGTCGCCATGGCCTGGGCGCCGGCCACCTTCAGATACCGCTTGCCGTCGATCACGTCGATGTAGTGCTTCTCCACCACGTCGCGCACGGCTGCGATGGCGTCGCGGGAGCGCTTGACCAGCTCGGCCGGCGGGATCAGGGCCAGCGCCGTTTCGTTGGATGCGTTCACTTGCGCCCCCCCTTCCGCTCCTCGAGCACGGGCTTCTGGGCCAGCGCCTCCTCGACCAGCATCTCGAGCTGCGCTCGGATCGACCTGCGATTGGCCTCGGCCACCTTGGAAACCCGTTGCCACAGGTTCCACTCGATGCGAACGGGGATCGTCCCCGCCGTAGTGCGTTGCATCATCTCCACCTTTCTGCGGCTAGGTGCCGCGCCGGAAAGGGTATCGGATTTTCTCCCACACGTGCTTCAGCCAATCCACGGGGATTTCATCGAGCTGCGCCGCCCGCCGCTGGCAGCCCCCGCAGGGCTTGATACCCACCGCGGTGGTCGCGGCCTTGATGGCCGTGCCGAGCCCGGCCTTGCGCCGTCGCCGCTTGTCGCAGCTCACCTGGCGCAGCCTGCCGTTTTTGGTGACCTCCAAGCAAGCGGTCCTGGCCTCGCCGCGGTGCTGGTAGTTGACCGTCAGCACAGGCGCTGGACCGTGATGCTGTTGGGCGGTTGCCAGATGGTCGGGATCTTGCCCAAGGACGTGAGCCCGTCCGCGGAACAGACTGTCCCGCCGTTTAGTCCGCATCCCGCGTTCCACCCGCCTGTGGGGCCGATGGTGTTGATGGCCGCTGGATACTCGCATCGGACCAGGCGATAGGTCCCGACGGCCATGAACTCGCCGGCGGCGACGCGCCTCGAGTAATGGCAAATCCATGTCCTGCTTACCGTGAAAGTCTGCATGGTCTTGCTGCATGGATTTGGTGGACCGGCATCGTCGAAGTACGGGAACTGGAACGAGTCGGTGTAGGTGTACTGCACCTCAATGTACGAACGGCAATCGCCCGCCGTGCCAGGAGGCGCCGTCACGGCCCAGAAGCATGTCGCAGGATTCCAGTAGACCTGCGCAGCCAGCCACGTGATGACGACACCGCTCTCCTGGTCGTACTCGAGGACGCATGCATCGGCGGGGTCAGGCTCGAACGAGTTGCATTCGCATGCTTCCCACACGATCCCGTGGTCGCCTGCCGAATACGGGCCGTCCTGGTCGATCATGGCGTCGCACATGTCGGCCGTATCGCAGACGCCCAAGGCCAGCGTGGAAAGAGTCAGCGCCTTGCGGCGGTAGGTTGTCCTCCCGCAGTCTCCGCGCATGCAATCAAGGACATGGGAAGAGATTGCAAGACAGCCGAGCCCGGCCGAATCGGCCTTGATGTTGCCGGCCACCACGCGAACCGAATAGCGCGGCGTCGCGCAGGGCGAAACCGGCTCTGGGCACTCCGGGCAGTCGATGCCTCCCGGCTCGGTGCCCCCGCAGCAGCACCGCCGCTTGATCACTTCGAGCTCTGCTTCCGGCACCACCAGAAGCCGAGCCCGGCGCCGGTTGCGAGGAGCGCGGCGATCAGGACGATGGTCGAGGCGAAGTTACTTTCGGCGAGCATTGGCGGCCTTCTTTGGGTGCTTGGTGCGGAAGGTCGCGCCGAGGCTGCAACCAGCCCCGAACGCGGCCACGACGTTGACGATCATCACGATGATCAGGATCTGCTCTTGGGTCATGTCAGGCTCATTTCTTCAGTCTGTACACGACGGCCGCAGCACAGCCAGCGACCACGGCTACCGATATGAACTTCGCCGCGCCCCAGATGGGCGATTCCTTGTCCGCCACGTCGGCGACGGACGAGTGCACCTGGGCGGCGCTCTCCTCAATCTCGACCAGCTCGGCGTCGGCCTGCTCGAGCAGCGCTCTGGCGCGCATGGATGCGGCGCGCACGTCGTTTGCCTCATGCGCGATAGTCGCGGTCGCCGACGTGCAGCCGGTGAGGAAGATGGCGGCGGCGGCGCGCTTCATCCGTCGAACCACACTCGGTAAGGCGTGACGGGCAAAGGCGTGAACGTGGGCAGCTCGTCCTCGTCGTAGGCCACGTCGTCGGCGATCCGCAGGTTCACGTGGTAACGGGTGTCGGCGCCGCAGGTGCCGATGCGGTCGATAAAGATGCCATATGCGGGCTTGTCATCGACAAGGATTCCAGCAGCCGAGAGTGCGGCATCCATCTGCGCCTCCGACGTGGTTCTGAGCATGAAGTTTGTCATGTGGAGAGAGCTTGTAGTTCAGAGTTGGCCTTGGCCTCCGGCCAGTACTTGATGGACTTGATGTGGCCGTACCACCATTGGTAAGGCGTTGCACCCTCTGCGGCACCGATCTGCATGATCGTCAAGCCGGTCGGCGCGGTTCCGGCCGTATCTGTGGCGACACTCCCGCCGTTCAAACAAAACGCATAGTTGTCTGTCTGGTATCGGAACGAGATGCCAAACTCGGTGTTAGCCAAATAGCTTGCAGCTCCAAGGTTAAACGTGGCATAGGTGCCGGACGGATTTTCAACGTACAAGCCAATATTAGTTGCGTCCGATACGGCGGTGACACGCGGCGCAGCGTTTGCCGTATTGAGGTTGAGCACTTGTGCGCTTCGTTTCTGGAGTTGGCGACCGCGCAGCGCGATGGTGCCTATGCCCTGCGTGATGACAGAGGAAAGTCCGGTTCCGGCCAATCGGCAGTTTTCCTGCGACCTTGTCGCGCCGCCGGCTGCGCTCACATTCTTCACGTAGCTCGTGTGGTTGGCGCCAGCCTCAAGCTGGCATCCCCAGATTTCGTAGATGTTGTTCGCCGCAAACCGGAAGCCGACGCGCTGCGCTGCGGTGGTGTTAGCGATGAGAAACCGCTGCCAGGAACTGGTGGTGGTGACTGCCACCCACGTGCTGCCGTTGTTGAGCGTGTACTCAAGGTTGGTGCTGCCGCTGCTCTGCTTCGCCCAGAAGCTGAAGGTGCGCTGCGCGCTCGTACCCATTGCTGCGGTGGCGATGCAGGTGCCGTTGCTCCCAATGGGAGCAAACTGCGTTGCGCTGTTTGCCACGCCGTCCGGGCCGGTGATTCCATTGGTCGCTCCCGAGACCGTGTACGTGGTGACCCAGTACTGCTCGCTGCTCACCTGCGCGTCATCAAGGCGCTCGGTGTGCGCGAGCAGGTTGGTAGCGGCACCCTCGATGAGCAGTCCCAGCGGGTTGCCGTTGGTGGCGTACTCGAAGCGCGCCACGTTTGTGCTTGCGGTCTTGACCAGCCCGTCGGCGCCGATGTAGGTGCCGCTGCTGGCCCGCGTGAAGGTCAGCGCCGGATCAAGGGTGCCCGTTGTGAAGTCCAGGCTAAGCGTGGAGCCGTCGCCGAGGCTGGCGCGCCGAAGCATTGAGCCCATCATGGGATGGCCTCCCCTGTCTGAAAGGTAATGTTGCCGATCTGTAGGTTCTCGCTGCCCGAGTTCTGGTCGGCCCAGAGCTGCACCTCGCCGAAGGCGCGGGCCGGGAGCGTCGCGGTGGTGGTGCTCGTCCACGTGAAGCTGGCCGTGCCGCCGCCGGCGCTTACCACCGTGCCGGTGGCCGTCGCCAGGACGGTGCCGCCGACGCGGATGCTGGCCTTCGGCGTGTACGGGCCGCCGGTGGCACTATTCCAATGGAAGTTCGAGCCGTCCTGGTGCACGTGCACCGAGAGGTCGAACTGCGATCCGGGTCGCAGCACAACGGGTGCGGATGGTGTCGTGGCGAAGTCCAGCATTACTCAGCCTCCTCGCAGCGGAGCGGATTCGGGCGGTCGAAGTACGGGAAGACCAGCCCCTTGCGGTCGTAGACCACCCACACGTGCACCTTTGCGCTGAGGTTGGTGGTCGGCCAGGCGCCTGCCGTGTACTGGCTCCCGACGGGCCCGATGGACGCGGACGGGGTGGTCAGGTCGTTGCAGTCGGCGAGGCCGGCCACGTTGTGCCACTCGCGGATGTTCACGCAGTCGGTGTAGGTAAAGCGGCTGTCGGCAGGCTGCGCGATGCCGCCGGCCACGTAGGGGTCGGGCACCCAGAGCTGCACCGAGTACAGCCATCGGTTCGTGCCGCCGCTCCAGGCGGTCGCGCTGTTGACCGTGCAGAGCGCCTGCGCGATGACCGTGCCGCGGACGAGCTGCCGCTGCGCCCAATCGAGCCCCTGCCGGTTGTCGCCGACGGCCGCGGCGGCCTCCGTCCAGCCGTTGCACACCAGCCGGTTGGCCTTGCCGAACAAGCCACGCGAGAAGATGGGCCGGGTGTACGTCATACCTTCTGCGGCCTCGCCTTCGTGAGCTCGCCGTAGATGTCTGCCGGGAGCACGGTGCTGAAGTCCACGAAGTCGGTGTACATCTGGTACCAGCCGACGGACGTCACCTGGAGGATCTGTTGCCCTGCAATGGTGATGCCGGCGGTGAGGATCGGCGCCCCCGTCGCGTTGGGGACAGGCAGCTGCACCAAGTGGTACAGGTTGTCGAACACCCACACGTGCACCAGGCGCCAGACCTCGTTCTCAAGCGTTGCCTGGCAGCCGCGGTAGAGCAGGCTTCCCTTCGGGCAGCCGAAGAGCACGTCGGTGTTGCGCTTGCCCTGGTTGGTGATGAACGTGGAGAATGCAGGCTCGGTCGCCGTGGTGCTTCCCGAGGTCGTGCGATCCCAGAAGTACTCGAGCTGGATCGTCTGCTGCGCCACCTCGCGCTGGCGCGGGTTGCCGTTCCAGTCGAGCTTCGTGCCGCCGATGTCGGTCGGCGGGTAGGACGGGCTGCCGTCTGTCGGCAGGGTTGTCCACGTGCGGTAGGTCTCCATCAGGCGCGACCCCGACGTGCGGGTCTGCCTGGCAAAGACGCCCATGGCGGCGTCCACCATCTCGGGGTTCGAGTAGGTCGCCTGGACGCGCCACGTGTACGGCCGCTCCCGCGCTGGCACCATGTTCACGCTGCGGCAGACGAGTTCCTTGAGGCTGGTGTCGTTCGCATGCACGGCCGTCGGCGGGCGCCGGGACGGCTTCGGCATATTCGTGTCGCCAAGGATGATCTGGTCGCCGGGGTACACGTCGGCCGGGTCGTTGGGCAGCCAGGACGCGAGATATGTGCACACGACCGATGACTCGTTCCCGGGCTGGTTCCACGTCCAGGTGCGGGAGTCGGCAAGCTCGATGACGGTGACGGTTGCGGTCATTGTCCACCCACCGCCTTGGCGATCTGCCGTAAGTACTCGGTCTGCATCTGCTCCTGCGTCTGCATGCCGCGCCCGGGCGCGGTCGGCGCGTAGGCGAAGTTGCTCGCCGTCGTGAGTTCGTTGGCCGTCGCCGTGCCGGCCGCCGCCAGCGTCTGCATGCCCTGGCGCAAGTTCCCCTGGGTGACCTGTTCAAGCCCGGCCAAGCCCATTCCGGCGCCTTCGGTGAGGATGTCCACGATGCTGCCGAAGTTCGCCTGAAACCGAGCCATGGCGCCCATGCCCTGCACCATCTGCTGCGAGTTGCGCTCGAGGCGCGATGCCTCGCCGAGTTTCGCGGCCTCCTTGGCCTGCGTCGCCTCGATTGAGCCGGCCTCGAGCGCCTTGGCGATCCGCATGTTCGCCATGATCTCGGTCACCCTGCCCTGTGCAGCTGCGCCGCCGGCGGCCGCGCTGTAGCGCTGGGTGATCTCGTTGAGCTGCGTGAAGCGACGGTCGATGGCGCCCACGACCGTGCGCAGGGCGTCGAGGCCCATCTGGGCGACGTTCAGGGCGGCCGAGACCGTCGCCGCCGTCGCCGCCCTGCCCGCGCTCTTGTTGAGCTTCTGGAGCTCGGTGTTCGCCGCCGCGACGCCCTTGGTGACGCCGCGGGGGTCGAACTCGGCCCAGATGACTGCCTTCAGGCTCTTGTCAGCCATGGAGGTCTCCGATCAGCCAGGGCATGACCTCGGCCGGCCGGCGGCCGGTGACGGCGCAGGCAATCACCCCGAGCAGGTGCTCGCACCGCTCTTGGCTCGTCAGGTCTTTGGCGAGTCCGAGTTCCATGGTCAGCCGTTGCTCGGGGCTTCCGATGCGCCAGGCGCGTCGTTCTGCCCCGGTGTAGGGCGGGGGCGGTTGACCTCCGTGATGAGCGCCGCCGCCACCTCGGCGTCGAGCTGCCCGATGTCGGCGCCGGCCGCGAACAGCGGCGAACCATCGGGCATGGAGCAGCACTTGGCCCACCAGTAGGGGTTGGCGGCCGCGTTCTGCACGTCGGCCAGGACGGGGCGCCGAACCACGACGGGCCCGATGCCGTCGATCTCGACGGTGCGGGGCGCGGCGGTGACTTTGGCGGGATCGACGGGCATCAGGTCGCCCGCTCGAAGGTGAGTTCCCAGAGCCCCGCACCGGTGCCGTCATCGGTCAGGGTCGCGCTGGTGATGATGATGTTCCATGAGCCGTAGGCATTGCCGCCGCTCGAGGTGTAGTCGGTGTAGGTGAACGTGAGCGTCGCGGTGGTGGTAACGGCGTTTGCCAGCGTGGTCGGCAGGATGTGCGCCCGGAGGGTGTTGTCGATGGTGCCGTCCTGCCGGTACAGCGTCATGCTGCCCGTCTGCCTGGCGCGGCCGGCTGCCCGCTTCTCGATGTAGTCGCCGATCTGCGTGATGTCCAGGGCGGCGCGCTCCTGGTTGATGGTGACGGAGCGGCAGGCCACGGAGCTCTGGCCGCTGAAGGTGACTGTTCCGCCGTAGCCTGGGACGAGTGCCATGGTTAGCTCTCCACGAGTTGGATGGTTGCGGTGATGGTGCCGATGCGCTCCGCGTCGGACTGCCCATCGTCGGGTGTTTCGGTGGTCATGGTGACGCTGAAAGCCGTAAGGATGGTTGCGAAGCCTTGCGCGCTGACCAAAGGGGGATTGGTTGTCAGATTCAGAAACTGGTCATCGACCATGGCGCTCACCGCGTCCACGGTGTCGGCGATGCAGGCAATCTCGACCGTGACCTGCCAGAGTTCCTTGCGGTTGGCGGGCGTGGCGTCAAACCGGTGCATCGTCATCAGCTCGGCGTTCGTCACCTCGAACACGATGCAAGGGGTCGCCTGCGTCGCCTGGCGCAGCCCGACGAACATCGGGTAGTTCCCCGTGTCGAGCGCTGAGAACACGCTTTTCATGGCGTTCGTGAACGACATGGCTCAGAGCCTCAGCACGGACTTCGCCGCGGCTAGGGTTTCGGTGGCGATGGACTCGCCGAGCTTCTGGATGTTGGTCGTGGCGAACCGTGTGCTGATGCGCCGGCCGGCCACCACGGTGCCGCTGCGGTGGCGGAAGCCGTTCTCGAGCAGGTGCCAGACGCGCTGGCGGCCTTTGGCGGCTGCCCCGCCCTTGCGGCCGTACTGGACGCCCATCCGCATCTGGAGCGCCGCGTCCGCGGTGCTGCCCTTGCGGCGGATGTCCACCTTCGTGGCGCTGGCAATGGCCCGACGGTGCAGCGGGCGCCCGCGGAACGACGCCGAGCGCCAGAGGTTCTTGAGCGTCTTGAGGTATGGCGCAAAGGCGCGCCGGGCGCCCGTCTTGCGGACACGCTCGTTCATCTTGGGCGACAGCTCGGCCAGCACCTTGCGGAGCCTTGCATCGTCCACGCGCATGCGGACGGCGCTCACGGCACCACCTCCGTGGCCTCGAGCTCCATGCGCCGGCGGCGCTGGTCACGATCCCAGCAGGCGCGGACGTTGAAGGTTCGGTCGGTGCCGTGGTCGTTCCAGACCAGCCGGCTGCGGGCGCTGAGGTCTGGGTGCCAGGACGCAAGCATCCGCCAATCGGTGCGCACGGAGACGCCGCGGTCATCCATCACCTCCTGCGTCCCAGCGACCTCGACGTGGCAGAACACGGTGCCGACGTTGACCCACGCCTCGGTCGGCTGGCCAAAAGTGTCCACCGCCCTGGTCGGGTTCTGGATCGTCATGGGGACGCGAAGCATCCCGGCCGGGACGTGCCCGGCCATCAGCCGATCCCCTTCCCGTACATCTTGCAGATGCGATCCCAATAGGCGCCGGGCAGCGCCACGGTATCGTCGCCGCGGCTGGCCTCGATCTCGACGGCCCGCTGCATCAGGGCCATCTCGAGCAGCGGGTCGAGCGTTGCGCTGCCGCAGGTCAGCGTGATCGTGATGGGGTAGGTCAGCGTCACGGCCGCGTCGGCCGTGTTGGTGTCCATCATCACGTACTTCAGCCCGTTGATGGTGACGAGCTTGAGGCTCTGCACCACCGAGCTCGAGTCGGTCGCCGACACGGCCGAGCACGGCTGGCGCGCCAGGAGCACCAGCGCCTCGTCGTTGTCGGGTGCATCCGGCACGTACTGCGTCCGGGTGTTCACGTCGAGCACCCAGCCGGTGCGGGCCTCGAGCTCCGCGACGGCCGCGTCCCAGGACATGGCAAGAGCCGCATCGTCGTACTGGTGCGGCTTGCGGGCCCATGCCCTGAGCTTTGGCAGGTCAATCGGCATCGGGTCTCCTCAGCATGGGGGTGCCCCGCGAACGGGGCACCCCCAGCCTCTGGGGGGAGATGACCTATCAGGCGTTGGTGACCTGGAGCTGGACCATGGCCTTGCCGCGGGTGAAGGCGGCGTTGCCCCAGCCGAACCCGCGGAACACGATGCGGGCGCTGTTCGCGGAGGTCAGATCGTCTCGGCGCATGGACATGCCGCCCCACTCGCGGATGGCGTAGGCCTCCGAGAAGTTGCCGAGCAGCGCCAGGACGTTCTTGCCGGTGGTGCCCGTGCTCACGTGGGTCGGCAGGTAGTCCGTCACGTAGACCGGGAGGCCCAGCAGGAAGCCGCTAGCGCCCTGCGTGATGCCCGCGTCGGAGCTCGGGACGAACACCGGCACGTTGCTGCCGCTCGCGGCGCGGAGGTCTGCGACCTTCGCGTACATGTCCTTCGGCATGATCCACGCCGACGAACCCCAGTACGCCGTGGGCAGCTGCGTGTAGCGCATGTCCATCAGGTTTGCCACGGTCGCCGCAGCGGTCACAGCCAGGGCGCGGGTGGTGCCGCTGCTGGTCGCGGTGGTGATCTGCGTGGCCGACGCCTGGACGGTAAAGAGCGCGTTGCTCGGGCCGTTGGTCACGCCAGCCATGTATCCGCCCTCAGTCATGCGGGCAAACTGCCGCATGAGGTTGTCCACGACCTCGGCCTCGATGTCGAAGTTGGCGCTGTAGATCAGCTGCTCCGACACCTGCGTCTTGGGCAGGATTGGCAGGGGCTTCAGCGACACCTCGGCAAACGCCGGGTCGATGTCCGTCGCCGCGGTGCTGCCGGTGTCCGGCGGGCTCCAGGCGTTGGTGTAGCTCGAGGGCTCGAGCGTGTTGTAGCGGAGCGTCGCGTCGCCGCGGGCGACCGTGCGGTAGTCGCAGACGTTGCGCGTGATGCTGTTCGCCTGGAGGTACTTGTAGATGGTCTCCTCGACCTGCTTCGGGATCAGGATGCTCGAGCTCGCGGTGCTGATCAGCTCGCGGAACTCGGCGACCTTGCCGCCCTTGAGCCAGCCGTAGAACGCATCCCGGTACTCGGGGCGGCTGCGCTGCTCGTCCTCGCGCTCGCGGACCTCGGTCTTGGCCTTGGTCGCCAGGGCGTGGCCGGCGAACCGCTCGCGCAGCTCGGCGGCGGAGCGCTTCTGGTTCAGATCGTTCAGCTCGTCCATGAGCTGGGTGGCGCGCGCCTCCTGCTCGACGCTGATCTGGTCGTTGGCAAGGATGCCCTCGACCTCGGTCTCGATGGCCTTGCGGCGCTCAATGATCTCTGCCTGCTTCATCGAAGTGTCCTCATCCGCAGACGCAGCCTGACGAGTGCCGGGCTGTAGGTGCGTGCTTCGGCGTGCGTCTGCGGATACGCGCCGTTTTCAACGATGGAGACCTCACGGAGGTCAACGTCCAAGAGCGTGCGCTCGGAGCCATTCCAGGCGTCCTGCCGCACGTGGAATCCGAAGCTCATCTCGGTGAGCACCCCAGCCTCGACCAACGCGCGCACGTCGCGGGCGCGCTGGGTGTCGGGGAGATCGACCTCAAAGGCGAGCCCGCGCTCGTCGGAGCTGAGCTTGAGCAGGCCGCTCTTCGTGTTCGCAAGCAGCTCGCGGCGGTCGTGGCCGACCAGGAGCTGCACGTTTGAGCCCAGGCTGCGCTCGAAGGCGCTCGGCGCGACGCGCTCGGTGAACGGCTTGCCCTTGTTGATGCCGGGGAACGCGAGCAGGTGGCTCGGCGCGTCGTAGACGGCCGCGTAGCCGCCGAGCTTGGCGCCGTTGCGCTCGAAGGCGGTCGTGCGGGTCTCAAGCATTCTGGTCTCCCTCCGCGTCGGGGTTGCCCACCTCTGCCGCCGAGCCGCCGGGCATGGACAGCGTCGGCGTGTCCAGCCCGGCCACAGGCGGGAGGCCCAGCATGTGCCGTGCGTCGTTGGGGCTCATTACGCCGGCCAGGACGAGCTTCGAGTAGCTCATGCCCTGGTCGCGGAGGCTGCCGCGGGTAATGGGGCTAATGTCGAACTTGACCCGCTCGCCCGGACGGCAGAGCTTCCGCGTGAGCTCCGACTCCCACGCGGAAGCCCAGAGGGCGATGGCGCCGTCGGAATAGGCGCGGGCGGTTTCAGCCTGCGACGCTAGCGCACCACCGCCCTGCTGGAAGAGCATTTCGGGAGGGACGCCGTAGGCGCGGGCGATCTCCTGCACCGAGAACCGGCGCGACTC
>Ga0208202_1000222_pt1 | contig 13894 bp, 9 predicted proteins | sample LakMenEpi27Aug08_FD_150738 | JGI IMG/M metagenome (GOLD analysis project Ga0208202, IMG submission 150738) | Freshwater microbial communities from Lake Mendota, WI - 27AUG2008 deep hole epilimnion (SPAdes) | ecosystem: Environmental > Aquatic > Freshwater > Lake > Epilimnion/Euphotic zone ... | reverse complement strand
CAAGACGAAAGTTCAATCACAGCCCCTTATTCTAAATGGGTCTCTCTGGATCGACAAACGACAAGATCGATTTGCCGTCAAGTTTCCAATTAAACGGGTCCTTCAGGTATTTCAGTCGGTAGAAGCTCGGCTTTCTCGTACTCAGCGTCGCGGTACTCGTACTCGTACTCGTACTCGAAAACGCCTGAATCGATTCAAGTCGATCACCTTTTTAGGGAAGCTGGAACCCCAGGTTTTGGGCCGTATGTCAATGACATCCCAATACTTCTCTTCGAGTACGAGTACCGTTTCACTGAGTAGCCACGATAATGCCGGATGGACTATTAAACGGATAATTCCAAGGCGATGTAGAATTCGTCGCGGAAACCGACACGAGCTATCGGCTCAGTTTTGCTACAGCTGATTTTCTCCCAGGTCTGAATCATCCAGGACTCGCGTTCGGGGAAATCGTGATTGCGTATGTGCTGGATCGAATCCTCGCGATGCTTTGGGGGCATCGGTGTCCATCGCGTTTGGATTTCATGCTCGATTCTAGATACATAGCCCGAACGATCTTCCCCTTCCAGGCAAGCGATATCGATCCATAGAAACCTACCTTGGGGCGTGAGGACTCTGGCGATTTCACGAAGAATCGACTCCTTGTCATCGCGTTGGTAGTGGTGCAATGAATAACTGGCCAACACCAAATCGAAGGATTGCGACGCAAGCCTTTGGATCGACTCTCGAATATCTCCGAGGATGACTTGGGGATCGAGCCCGAGCCCCGCTGCGCGTTGCAGATGATCAAGCGCGTCTTGCGAAAGATCGACTCCAACGTATTTCTCGATAATGCGGCCAAGCAATCCGTTTCGAGCCATAGCGCCATCGCCGCAACCTAGGTCAAGCACATGAAGTTTTCGACCTTCGGTGGCGTTTTGGATGAATTGAGACATCTGCTCGTGACGCATCCAATTGTTGCGCACGATGTTGCCGTAAAGATCCCAAGAATTAAAAATCTCGACACTCTGTGGATCAGACATCGGCTAGATCAATCCTATGGCTTTACGTCCGATCCAAAATGCGGTCAAGAGTGCAACCATCAACGCCACGAGCCATGGATGGGACCACAGAGGGATGCGACGGATCGTCGAAGGTGGCTTGGGCGCCATCCGAATCGCATCCATCCATTGATCGGGTTGTTGGAGCGATAATGTCTTGCCACCGGTTAACCGAGCTAACTCTTCGAGCACCTTAGGACGGGCCGCTTGTCCGATCCGTTCGCGGGAGACCCCCTGGACGAAGAAGCTCGTCTCGAGCGACTCGGCGGTCTGTTTGCACAAGAGCGTGACTTTGTGATTCCCGGGCTCAGAGGTTTCATAGCGGCCTTCGAACGACCCCCAGCTTTCGGTACCGCCACTTGCAAGTTTGATCGACTGGGTCTTGCCCGAAGGCGATTCGATCTTGGCCGTCACGTCACCTTGCGCTAGGGGTTCACCGCTGGATTGCATCACATTGGCTCGGAGCGTGAGGGTCTGACCGATGCTGGGTGTATCGGGTGAGAAATAGAATCGCATCGACTCCCCTTTGGCCATGTTGCGCTGATAAGCCATCCAGCGTACGACTTGGCTCCAAAAACGGTAGTGGTATTTGTCTTCGACCCCTTTTCGCCAGCGCCACACACCGTCGGTTCCCATGAAGAGAACCTTGCCCGAACCGAACGTCTTGGTCGCAAGCAGTGGCATGCGACCTTGCTCACCCATCGCCGTTTCATGAACAGCCAAAACTTCGACACCCGCTTTGGCTCTTGCGACAGCCGTGTGCCATTGGAATCCAGGTAGGTTCATCCAAACATCGACGTTGTCTTCTGCAGTATCGGCCAATTTCGTCAGCAGGCTTCTGCGTCCGGCTTCGGTAAGTTCCATTCGCATGGCATTGCGAGTTCCGATCCCGTCTTGGTTCGTCGGATCGAGCACGACGGGCAAGAGGGGCTCGAGGGGAGTCTGAGCCAAGGAGTGCTGGTTGCCTTGAGCACCTGGCATAAAAACCAATCCGCTTGCTTGAAACTCGACCAAGCCGCGAATCATCTGGCATTGCTCTTCGGTCAACTGCCCTTTCTCGGTACCAACGTCGCCCAGAAAGACCACGTCGTATTTCGAAAGCTCATCGAGCGTTGCTGGAAACTCCTTGATGTAGTCCTTGTTTCCTCCACCGACGCGATCCAGATCGGGATGGAACAGCAAACAGGCGACATCAACCCCGGGATCGCGAGAAAGTGCATTTCGCAAATAGCGATACTCCCAACGCGGGAGCGAGTCGATCACCAAAACTTTCAGTTTCTCTTGCCTTATCGAGATCGGTGAAGATGCCGCGTTGTTCGATGTAATGGTTTCCTCCGAGTGGGCAGGCACCTCGACCCCGATGGTGAAATCCCCCTCGGTCTTGGGAGTCCAAACCACCGCATCGCTGGTTCGCGACATGGCGCGTATACGAACCTCTTTGGTCAGCTTTTCTCCATCGGAGGTATTGATCACGACCGTTGAAACCACGTCGCGAGGCAACGAAGACTCGATGGTAAAGGGAATACGAACACCTTTCTTGACGATTCCAAAAGTGGGTGTGTCGATGCTCAGGAGTTCCAAGTCGGGTAGTCGCGTCGAGGATCCAACGGGCAATGCAAAAATCGGTGTGCCGAGCGTTCGGTATCTTGAGGCTACCGTCACCGGCGGTGCCCCAGCGTTCCAATCGCCATCGGAGACCACCAAAACACCCATGATGTTCGAGGAGTTGTCCAAGACCGAACCAAGCGGTTCGGACAGATCGGTTCCGTCGACGACACCTTGGGGAGGAAACTCGCTGATCACGACATTCGCTACATTGGAAAGTTCGCTCCATGACTCTTGCTTGGAGATCCCTTCGATGGCCGTTTGACGCGAGGTCGCTTTCTTGTCGAGCACCACGTCTTGGGTCTGCATGCTTGGAGATCGATCGACGAGGATGGCAAAGGTTGGTTTTTGTGTCGAGCGAAAATCTTGGATCCACTCGGGTTGGTTCAGCAGAATCGCGCCCAGGAGAACGGCGGCTGATCGCAAAAACTCCAAGCCGATGACGTTTCGAGCATAACCGCTACGTCTGATGGCAATCCACGAGAGAGCAAAACAAGCCGCGCAGGCGAGCACCGAGACGAGGATCAGCCAAGGGCTCGTACTAAAGCTCAACGATTGGTAGGCGGGGGTGGTCGCCGAATTCTCAGCGATCGATTCGGTATTCATACCAATACAGTCTAATCACTTGAGCCCCAAGTTGTATGCTCGATTTGCATTTCCGCCCCAGAAGTTGGCTTGCTGCTGTGGGCTCAAATCCTTGGCCAGAACACTCACTGCAGCCACCCAATCGGCATAGGAACTACGAAGCAAACAAACCGGCCAATCGCTCCCGAACATCAATCGGTCTGGCCCAAAGGCTTCCAAAGCGACATCCCAATAAGGTCGCAATAGCTCGACGGTCCAGGTCGGATCCCGAACTTCGGTCACCAGCGCAGAGAATTTGCAATCCACATTCGATCTTTTAGCCAACTCCCGAAAGTCTTTTTCCCACTGGCGATCCAAACCGCTCGAAGCGATCACCGGCTTGGCAATGTGATCCAACACAAAAGGCTGGTTCGGATGCCTGTCGACAAAGCGGATAGCCATCGGAAGCTGCTTGCCAAAGATCAGAATGTCATAAACAAGCTTAAAGGATCGTAGCAGCTTGATCCCCGCATTGAAATCGTCTCGATCGAGGAACTTTTCGTCCGGCTCGTCTTGAACCACATGCCTGACTCCTTTGAGAAGCGTCTCGCCTTGGAACGAGTCAAGGACTTTGGCAACGGAGGGTTGTGCAATGGGGATCCAGCCGACGACCCCTTTGATCCAAGAGTTGTTCTTAGCGTAGTCTAGCAGAAAACGGGTCTCTTGAACCTCTTGGCGAGCTTGAACACTCACGACGTAATCGATGTGCGTGTTTTGGGTTTCGGCCAAGAGATCCTTAGGGGCAAAGTCTCTGCGGAGGATTTGCATTTTTTCGCTGATCCACCCGTACTGATCCAGCGAATAATTCCAGAAATGGTGGTGGCTGTCGATACGTATCATGAACCTACCTTTGCTTTTTCGATTTCGATGATTTTTTCGAGTCGACGCAGGTGCCGGCCCCCTTCGAACTCGGTGGCTAACCAGATGCGTACCAAATCTCCCACCGGACGATCACCGATGAGATCTCCCGCCAAACACAGGATATTGACATCGTTGTGGCGTCTGCACATCTCGGCCATGACTTCGTCGGCACAAGTCGCAGCCCGCACCCCACGGAACTTGTTGGCCGCGATAGCCATACCGAATCCGTTTCCGCAGATGAGGATCCCCCGCTCGACCTTACCCTCTGCCACCTCTTTGGCTACCGCGACTGCGAAATCCGGATAGTCGACCGGTTGGTCGCTATCGGTTCCAAAGTCGACCACTTCGTGACCGTCTGCCGAGAGCAATGTGATGAGTTTGCCTTTGATTTGATAACCGCGATGGTCGCTAGCGACAGCGATTCGCATACCTGGACTCCTAACGATAGCAAGTGTTTAAATAACCGTCGAAGATTATACTCAAGATTCCCACCGAATCACACTCGATGGATCCAGACGCTCTACCCAGGAGCTCGTGTGGCGATCGAGTTGCTTGGCGCAGTGTTCGTAAACTTCGGCCGGACCGCCAAAGGGATCGGAAATCTCGCTCTCGTCGCCAGCCAAAAGAAAGATTTTATCGGAGTACTCGGGCCACTGCGAACAAAGAACATTGCGATGTCGATGACCCATGACGAGCACCAAGTCGGCCTGCTCGATCATGTAGGGGTGAATCTGTGTGCTTTGATGTCGATCCAGGGACATCCCATAGTTGCGAATCGCATTGCGAGCTCCGATCGATGCTGGATCGCCCGGTGCCGCAGAGACCCCCGCTGAGGCCACCGAGACGGGTACTGTGTCGGCCTCGCCGCCAAAGCGTTCGGCGATCTTCTTGCGCATCAACGCAGCAGCCATCGGCGATCGGCATGTGTTGCCTGTACAGACCAAGAGGATGAGCAACTGGGAGAGAGCCTGGAGTTGCTCTAAAACCAAAACGCCTTGATCGAGTATGCGCCCACGAGTCCCATCGATGCTAACGACCGTCGGCGCTCCTATGCCATCGATCGAACCGTTATCGATGATGAGCAAATCCTCTGCCTTAGCCAGACCGGTTACCTCCGTCAGGATCCCTCTGGATCGCATCGGCAATCCTCCGACGATCGGACCCGAAAAGAGGCGTGATATGTATCCCAAGATCTCATTACCGGGTTGCCAAAGACGCACCTGCCGATCGACCGTTTCGATTGCGTTTCGAGTCTGGCTCGACAGACAATCGATCGTACTTGCCTTTGATCCGTTAGCATGCTGGATCACCAACGGGCCCGGCCAAACCTTTTGAGCCAAACGCAATGCACCTGGGCTGAAGTTCGGGACATAATCCGACGACTCCTCGGGCGATCTGGGCAAGATACACAAAGGACTCTGATCGCTACCACAAAGATCGCTCAAGCTCTTGACTGCAGCCTCGCGCAAGGCGCTCGCGATCGCGATGTAACAAGTTTCGGTCGGGACAATCACCAACCGGCCTTGTGTCAATCCTTCGACGGCTTGGTGTACATAGTCCGACGGATCGTCGGAGCGTCGCCAATCGAGTACCGTTGCCATCGTGCTTGAACCTCCGCCAACAGGCCAAGAGCCTTACTTCTTGATCTTCTCACCGATGACAAGATCCTCACCTGGGGTGAGTTCCCCCTCGATAAGTTCAGTATAGCGGTTGTCGGAGATCCCAATTTTGACTTTCTTGGCTCTGAGAAACTTTCCGTCGTCTACCCAAACATGTCGGTAACTCAAGGCTTTGCTGTTATCGGCTTTTTCATCGGCCGAGACCGTCTTGGGAGAATCCGCAAATTCCTTTCGGTCTTCAAATCCATCGAGAATCGCGCGATCATCGGGATGAACTTTCTCGCGACTAGGATAGAAACGAAGGGCCGGGTTGGGAACCTTGAGCACACTGGACTTGCGGTTGATTTGAAACGACAAATTGGCGGTCATCCCGGGCAGCAACTTCAAGTCGGTGTTGGGTGTCTCGACGATCACAGGATAGGTAATGACATTTTGCTCTTCTTTGCTGCTAAGGCGCACCTGCACGATCTTGCCCTTGTCAAACAACTCATCCGGATAAGCATCGACGGTAAAGCGAACCAATTGTCCGGTTTCCTGAGCCTTGCGAATCCAGCCGATGTCGGCTTCATCGACCGAAGCGTAGATATGCATCCTTTGATCCATCTCGGGGGCCACGACGAACATTTCAGGTGTTTGAAATTGGGCTGCAAGCGTTTGTCCCACATCGATCTTTTTGTCGATGATGATCCCATCGCATGGAGCGAGAATTTCGGTGTAGGCCAAGTTGGCTTCGGAGTTGTCGAGTTGGGCTTGCGATTGCTCGATATTGGTCTGAGCCACCTGCAGCTCGGCTTCGCGCATCATCCTAGCGAAACGAAACTGATCGATCTCAGCCTGCGATATAAATCCGTCTTGGGATTGATTCAATTGCCCGCTGCGTCGCTCATCGTTCTTGGCCTGTTGGAGCATCGCTTCGGCCCGGGCAACTTCGGCCTGACGAGTCCTTAAATTCGCTCGATCTCTCTCGACAGCAGATCGGTAGAGGCGAGGATCGATCTTGGCCAACACTTGGTCCTTAGTGACCTTGGTGTTGAAATCGACAAGCAGTTCTGCGATCGGGCCGCTGACGGTCGCACCTACACTGACCCGCTTGATCGGTTCGACCTTGCCCGTCGAATTGACCGCTTGGATGATCTCTCCTTGCTCAACAGCCTGCGTACGCCACTGCGTCTTGTTCCGCTGCTCGAGGTAGCTCATCAAGGGTCTGTAAGCGGCAAAACCAATGCCCCCTAAGATTCCCATCGCAATCAGTAGCTTAAGTAGCGTTTTCATAAAAACGTCGCTGAGTGATGAAGTAAAGCAGCGCGGAACCCAAAGTCACACTCGCAAGACTAGCGAAAATCCAAATCGGTGGGAAGTGCTCGTTGGTTGAACCGAACCAGTCAGACAACTCTTTGGTCGAGAACCGCGTTAGCCAAAAGACTAATCCATTGTGGATCGCATGCAATAACACCCCCGGCCACAAAGAACCTGTCCGAATTGCAACAAATCCCAAAAACAAGCCCAGAAGGGTCGATGGAAAGAACCGCTCGAGCGAGAGCATACTGCCGGTGATGACATGAAAAAGACCAAAGATCAAAGCAGAATACAGAATCGCTCGCAAGGAACTCACTCGGTTGCGAAATGCCGACAGAACATACCCTCGAAAAAAGTATTCCTCTGCAAAAGCAGGAACGATCGCCGAGGTCACAAGAATTATCCAAAAAGGGATCTGGGCAAACTCCTTCTTGGCCTTCTCCAAAACCTCCGGCTGCTCCAAGGCCAACAGACCAAAGCCATAGTCTTTGAGAAGCTGTAGGAATTCAAAGGCCACTATCCAAAGGCCCGCTGCCATAAAACAGACTGACAAAAGAACCCCAACGCCCCTAACGACCCTCTGGCGGACTTGGGGCAAGTTGCCGGTCCAGGATCGAAGCAGAAACGTCGTTTGAGGATTCAATCGACGGTACCAAGCCACAATCGATGGCGTAACGAAAAACAGGACCAACAACATCCCTGCATTGCTCCAAAGCTTAGCCCCAATCGACATCTGAGTTTGGCCAAAGAGATTCGTCACAATGAAAAAGACTGGGAAGAGCATGGCAAGAAATACCGCCAAGTCTCCTAGATCCGGAAGCAACTGAGTTCGCTTGGGTCGCCGAAGAAGATCCGACCAAGTTTCCTGGGAACCCGAAGTCGCTGACTCAGCCCCAAACAACTTCGATGCAACCACCAAGGCAGCCGCTGCATACAAAAGAGTTGAAAAGACCGCTGCGAATGCCGGTAAAGCTTGTGGACTTCCCGTCATTATGTCACGCGAGAGCAGCAGAATATTCACAAGGGGGACGATCCCCAAGAGCGTCGAAAACTCGATGTTGGGCATGAGGGTCACCAACGCCGGTGCCAATGAAACGAGCATGACCGGTATCAGGTAAGCCTGCGCTTCTTTGAAACTCCTTGCAAAAGAACACATCGCTAAGAGAATAGCGCTGAAGAAAGCCGCAAAGATCACCAAAAGAGGGAGTATTTGAACCAAGGCCAAAAGCGAAAAACCTTTTTCACCCAAGAGCGCCCGACCCAAGCCACCGATCGATAGGGTAATCCAACTAGCAAAAAGATTCGCAAGAGCCGTAAGAACCGCCACCGTGACGACCGCCACGTACTTGCTAAGCAGCAATAAGAATCGCGGTGCTGGTGTTGCGATCATCGCTTCCATCGTTCCCCGCTCGCGTTCCCCTGCAGTCAAATCGATCGCAGGATAGACCGCTCCGGTGATCGTCATGAGAATCAATATCAGGGGCAAGATCCCGGCCAAAGAAGCCATCGCATCGACCTTCTTTCCCGTTGCGGTCGAAACCATGCGAACCGAGACTGGCAGCGGCCCCCGAAAACGCAAAGCCTGCGAATCGTTGACAAGCTCCATCGCTTTGCGGAACTCAAGCATCGCGTTTTCGCTCCGCACATCCGCATCACGAAACTCAACTTCGAACTCATAAGCTTGATAAAAACCATTGCCTCGCACCGGAACCGGCTCGGCCCGAGCGGAGATCACCGCAAGATCGATCTGCCCGGATTCAAGGGCCGATTGGAGCGTGATCCCATCGGTCACGACGATGTTGAATTGAGCCTTCGAGCCCCCGAGTGTCTGATTCGATTCATCGGCTGAATCCTTTTCAGAAGCACCTGCTATGGCATCTTGGATCGTCGCGGGTTGCTTGGCTAGGCTCTGGTTGTTTCTGCGTATTTGAATCGAATGCCGAACACCTTGCTCGATAGCCATCGAGGTTTCCGCAATGGCCGATGCTAGGACTCCGCCAGCATCCTCGTTAGCTACACCGATAATGTACTCCGATCGATCGCTCGTGCCTGAAGCAGTTCCGACGATCAGCCGTTGCATGGCCATCGATAACAACGGGTAGACCAAGATTGGCATCAGGACCAATGTGACAAGCGTTCTGCGATCGCGAAGACTCTCTCGGAGTTCTTTCAGGCACAGACGCAGCAGTCTACCGTTTGCAAAGTACGATCCGATCATGGTCAGCTTTCTCGAATCAACTCGATGAACATATCGACCAAATGCATCTTGCCCGTCTGCTGTCGAAGATCCCCGAGGGTGCCTTCGTAACGCATCGTTCCATGATGCAGCAATCCAAACCGATCGCAGACGCGTTCTGCTTCATCGAGCCTGTGGGTCGACAAGAGAACAGATTTTCCTCGCGACTTCAGAAGCTCGATGAATTCAAAGACTGTTTGACTTCCGACAACATCAAGCCCTCGAGTCGGTTCGTCAAGAAGCATCACCGGTGGATCGTGCATCAGACCGCGAGCCAAAGTGACCCGCTGTTTTTGACCGGTGCTCAAGGTGCTGCAACGTTGATCCAAAAAAGATCGTATCGAAAGCAAATCCGAGAGTTCTTCAAGACGCTCCTGGGCCACAGGTGGATCCACGGCATACAGATCCGCAAAGTACATAAGCATCTCGCGAACGCTCAACCACGGATAGACACCGTCGTTGGTAGAGATCATTCCGAGCTGGTGACGGATTGCAGTCCTATTGGTATCGGTGCGGACTCCACCGATCTCGACCCAACCCGAATCGGGCTCGATGAGTCCCATGACCATCCGGAGGGTCGTGGTCTTGCCAGCTCCATTGGGCCCCAGCAAACCATAGACTTCGGAATTCCCTACCTGGAAAGAGATACCGCCGACGGCTACGAGGGTGTTTCCCCGTACACTGAATTGTTTTCGTAATTCATTGGCGACAATCATTGAGAATTAGGCGATTGCGTTCGCCAACGAAATTTCGATCGATCGGGCCTGCGAGACAAGCCCTGGATTATAAACTCTGGTCAAGTTTCAGGGAAACTCGGCCTGCTTTTGGATGTCTTAGTTTGTTTTTTGGCCTAAAACCTGTCCTGATAATAGCTCATGTTGAGCCCTCAAATACAAAAGGGGCAGGAAAACTCCTGCCCCTTTTCTGATCTTTAAGCGGACTTGATCGATCAGCTACAACCGAGACTGTTTCCGCAGTTGTGGCACAGATAGCAGTTTCCGTTTCGCACTGTGACCGAGCCGCAGTTATCGCAAGCCGGTGCGTCGCTTTGGAATCGGCTGAACTGTTCGCCGCGACTATCCTCACGGACTGCCGTCGAGGTGATCGCCCAACCTGGACTCTTGTCCTCGTGGCTAACGAACCGAGCTTCAGTGCGAATCGACTCAGTGCGATTTGACTCGGTACGGTTTGACTCGGTGCGGTTTGACTCGGTGCGGTTTGACTCCGAAGCCGATTCGGTAGCCGGCTTGGCTGAGACACTCTTGGGCTCGTTGCCAGAGATCAATTCCGCCTTGGCCTTTTGCTCTTCTCGATAACCGGCAAGGAACGTCAGTCCCATCCAGCGGAAAATGTAATCGACAACGCTCTTGGCGATACGGATATCTGGGTTGGTGGTATGGCCATTGGGTTCGAACCTGGTATGGCTGAACTTGTTGACCAACACCTCCAAGGGAACGCCGTATTGGAGGGACAAAGAGATCGCCGTGCCGAAGCTATCCATCAAGCCACCGATGGTGCTACCTTCTTTGGCCATGGTGATGAAGACTTCACCGGGTCGACCATCTGGATACAGGCCGACGTTGATGTAACCTTCGTGGCCAGCGATGCTGAACTTGTGGGTGACGGAGTTGCGGGTATCTGGCAATCGCTCGCGACGTGCCTTGTAGACGACCTTCTCGACAACCTTGGCCGCTTCTGCTTCTTCGGCCTTCTTCGATTCAGACTTGGTCGACAGAGGTTGGCTCTGCTTGGATCCATCGCGGTAGATCGCGATGGCTTTGAGACCCAACTCCCATCCCCAATAGTAAGCATCGGCGATGTCTTTGACGGTGGTGTCCGACGGCATATTGACGGTCTTGCTGATCGCACCGGACAAGAAAGGTTGAGCGGCGGCCATCATTTCGACGTGCGCTTGCCAACGGATGCTTCGGGTTCCATTGGCTGGCGTGAACGCACAGTCGAAGACTGGCAAATGCTCGTCCTTGATGTGCGGTGCACCTTCGATCGTGTCTTGTTTGTCGATGTACTTCTCGATGTCCTCGACTTGCTCAGGGGTGTAACCCAAATTGAGCAATCCGAGTGGAACCGAGCCATTGACGATCTTGAGCATACCGCCGCCAGCGAGTTGCTTGTACTTCACAAGCGCGATATCTGGTTCGATACCGGTGGTATCGCAGTCCATCATAAAGCTGATCGTTCCGGTAGGTGCCAGCACGGTCGCTTGGGCATTTCGGAATCCATTCTTGCGGCCAGCTTCGAGGACTTTGTCCCACAGTTCGCGGGCAGCATCTTTGAGATATCGTGGCCCAGCATCAGGAATTTGCTCGACTGCATTGCGATGCATTTGCATGACTCGCATCATCGGCTCTGCGTTCTCGGGGTACTCGGCAAATGGGCCGACTACACCTGCCATCTCGGCGCTGGTCAGGTTCGCCGCACCATGGAGTAGCGCGGTGATCGAACCGCACATACCATGGGCCATCGCAGAATCATAGCCTGCCCCGTTGGTCATGATCAGCGAACCGAGGTTCGAGTAACCAAGACCCAAAGGACGGAACAGGTGACTGTTGTAAGCGATTCGATCCGTCGGATAAGCTGCATGGTCGACCAAGATTTCTTGGGCGATAAAGAACAGTCGGCAAGCAGCCATGAAGCCTTGGTGATCAAACGATCCGTCGTTGCGACGGAACTTCATCAAGTTGATCGAGGCCAAGTTGCACGCTGTGTTGTCGAGGAACATGTACTCCGAGCAAGGATTGCTGGCGTTGATCCGACCACTGTTAGGGCAAGTATGCCACTTGTTGATCGTCGTGTCGTACTGAACTCCAGGGTCTCCACAGTGCCAAGCGCACTCGGACATGCGATTGAGCACCTCGCGTGCTCGATACTTCGGTGGCTCATCCTTACACTTCTCTGATATCCAACGAGTGCTCCAGATTTGATCATCGCGAACCGCTTGCATGAAATCGTCCGTAACGCGTACCGAAAGGTTTGCGTTTTGGAACATCACCGACGAATAGGCCTCGCCGTTGAAGTTCGATTCGTAACCTTCACGAATCAGAGCATGCGCTTTTTGCTCTTCCTTCCACTTGCACTCGATAAAGTCCATCACATCCGGGTGCCAGACTTTAATCGATTGCATCTTGGCAGCACGCCGTGTCTTGCCACCAGACTTGACCACCGCAGCGATTTGATCATAGACACGCATGAACGAGAGCGGTCCACTGGGCTTACCACCCCCAGAGAGTCGCTCGCGACTCGAACGGATCGTCGATAGATCCGTACCGGTGCCCGAACCAAACTTAAAGAGCATCGCCTCGCTTCCAGCCAATCGCATGATGTCTTCCATGTTGTCATCGACGCTTTGGATGAAACATGCGGACGCTTGAGGATACTCGTAAGGGTTTTCAGGTTGCTCGAGCTCCCCTCGCTCGACGTTGTAATGCCAATTGCACTTGGTTCCCATCACCTTGTACTGCTGGAACAGTCCAACGTTGAACCAAACGGGAGAATTGAAAGAACCGTACTGATGGAGGCACAACCAAGTCAGATCGCGGTAGAAACGCTCGGCATCAGCAGGTTGATCAAAGTATCCGTCTTGAAGCCCCCAGTCGGCAATCGTGCGGGTAACTCGTTGAATCAATTGCTTGACCGAGTACTCGCGCTCCTTGGGATTCTTCGGGTCACCGTAGAAGTACTTGCTGACGACGACGTTGGTCGCAAGCTGGCTCCAAGAAGCGGGAATCTCACAGTTGGTTTGCTCGAAGAGCACTTTGCCATTCTCGTCCTTGATCGCCGCACTACGGATCTGCCACTGGGTCGTTTCAAACGGATCCGAGACGCTCGAAGGACAGAACCTAGACTCGATTTTAAGGCCGCTGCGATTGCCGCGAACTTCTTGGGGCGTACGAGTGCGAACGCGACGAGTGGTTTCGATTTCTGCAGTTGCCATTTTTTTAGATAGACTCCTCGGGTTGGGTTGATGAAGACTAGGCTGATCGCAAATAAGCTTTCCTAATAAGCACGTTTTAGGGGATAGTGCTCCACTGTTGGTTTGGACAGCAAGGGGATCCTTTTTTGCGAGACGGGGAAAAGACGGTTCCTTGCGACCTCGTTGGGGCTTCTTGCCCCGACTCCTTACAAGCTTCCGACGCATCCGACGGGAACTGCCAGGTCGCTTGTGGCAAATCTCGAAGGAAGGGTCACGCAGAGCTATTATCGACGGTTAGCACTACCCTTAGTAGTCTTTTCGTCGCAATGGCACTACATGTTGCGTCATGGGCGAGCAGTTTATCGTTTCTAAACGCAAAGTCAAATTTTTTGTTTGGCTCGTCGCAAAGTCCGCTGGAGTCTAGGTTTGAGGTTTGGGTAAGAATTCCTACTAGAGACCAAAATGGCCCCAGTTAGGATTCCTAACCATCGAGGAATCCGTCAGTTAAGAAAATGTGAACCGGTGCAGTGACTCGTTAGGTCACGCTACCAAAAATCCGAAAAAAGATTTTGGCAAAAACCCCTCCTAGGAGGGGGCGATCTGTCTGATCGTGCCCCGAAGGGGCACACGCACCAGGGGCGATGCCCCTGGCTATGTTGAATTTGGCCGTTGGCCAATTGGATCC
>Ga0208202_1000218_pt1 | contig 14112 bp, 15 predicted proteins | sample LakMenEpi27Aug08_FD_150738 | JGI IMG/M metagenome (GOLD analysis project Ga0208202, IMG submission 150738) | Freshwater microbial communities from Lake Mendota, WI - 27AUG2008 deep hole epilimnion (SPAdes) | ecosystem: Environmental > Aquatic > Freshwater > Lake > Epilimnion/Euphotic zone ... | reverse complement strand
CAAGTTTGGTTCATCATTATCAAAGTTTAGGAGGATGGTCATTTGCTTTTGATGACTATTATCAACTCGAACTCACACGATATATCAACACACCTTTGATGAGTCGAATGTCTCAAATTATTGATCCTGTCACTTATATATCATTCTTAGATCTACCCAAACTTGTTATTGGCGCGACAGGAGACGAATTTTTCTTATTGGATGATGATCAATATTGGTGGGGACAATTACCTGGAAAAACATTACGTTTAATGATACCCAACGCAGAACATAGCTTAGACACGGGTATTTTAACTGTGATCAACGGCGTGTCTGGATTTTATTATTCTATTACTCGTGATTTATCTCTTCCAGAAATAACGTGGAATATCACTCGAAAAACAGATCAAACTATATTGGATGTATTCACGATACCCACCCCAAGTCTAGCTTTGATTCGACAAGCAACAACATTGAAATCTGATCGCAGAGACTTTCGTCTGGTTACCCATAAAGAAAATTGTTCATTTCTCGTTATTGAAGATAAATATTGTATCCAACCTGTGATCTGGTATGTCAAAGGATTAACTCCTGCATCACAAATGACATATACGTTGGAAAAGGCTAAACCTTACACTGGGTTTTTACTCGAAATGACATTTCCAATCCAAGGATCTGAACTTTATCTGGTATGTACGTCTCAAGTAGTGATCACACCGAATCGACTACCTTTTGATCCACCACGCAACGGAGAATTGGGCAAATTAGTATAAATTATTGTTTTTATTGTAATCAATTGTTCATTATTCTTCAACCCACGAGACACAGGCTCCATCGTCAACGTCGTCAACATCATCGTCAAGTGAATCCTCTGTAACATCTATAATATTATCTACCCGATCATCTTCAGGATGTTCTCGAGCATAGTCCGCGTAGGTTCTGTAAGTCGATTTTCGAATAGGATAAACCAAGGTAATATGATTCACAGGAAAGGTTACAATGGATTTTGAACCGTAACCCTCAGTAAAGAAACGAACAGTCACCTTTTCAATCCAACGACCACATTCACTCATTATTAGATTAATAATTTTACCTGTACGCCCGACAAAATTATTAAGACGCGCACTTCTCAGCACTTTATTAATCTGAATATCAACTGAGCCACGCTTAGCCATTTGAAAAACAATCGAGTGGTACTGAAGAGGAATCATTAGAGTTGGACAAGTACCTTATTTGTAGACAGATTCTTTAAAAATCAATTTATTTAAGCTGAATTGATACTTTATCTTTTGAATAACAACTCGCAACAAAACATTTTCTTTGGCTAAATAAAATTGTACACAAAGAAAATGCCCAAATCTCGAATGCAAAAGTCTACTAAACGTAAGCGATCCAGATCCCCACGATCCAGATCCCCACGATCCAGATCCCCACGAACCAAAAACACCAAATCTCGACGCATTGCTCTTCCTACTCGAGGAACATTGAGTTTCGGCAAGGATAAACTGACATTCAACGATCTCGTACAGTCCCAAGGAATAAACTGGTCATATGGACAATTGTACGTAGGCTGGTTGACGATGACAGGTATCAAAACGATCAATGAAATAGACGAAACAACGGGAAATTTAAGAGAAGTGCACGCCTATTTTGCTGGGAATATTTGGCCAGTCAACGACGAAAGAAATTTTACCCCTGTCCAATTAAGCGCCGAACAACTCTTTGGTCATTTTGTTCGACCTGAATTCTGCAAAGGAGATCTATCCCCTGAATACGTTAATGAATCGATCGGGTACAGTACAGACATCTTTGTTCTGTTTTATCCTACTCAACTCGTTCGAAACACTCGAACAGGTATTCACACAAGCACAGGATTCTATTCCGTCGGGTTTTTAACCGGGTATAAATATAATCCAACTATGTCGAGAGGATTTTATATCGATATTATTTGTGTTTTACCCAAAGATGAAAACGGGGTATTTAACCAACATTCAGGAAATACTCTTCTTAACCTTGTTGAACTTATTATGTACGGCATAGGTATCACCGAAATTCACCTTTCTGCGCTCCCAACGGTTTTAACGTATTATCCTCGCCTGGGATTCTTTCATCGAGAATCTTGCGATAAAGACCCAGATCCACAATTTTTAAACTATAAAGAAGGCCTTCTTAATAAAATCAAAACAAAAACGCTACCCAAAACAAATGAGTTAGCCATTGAAGATCCAGACATATTGGATCGAATGATCGATCTCTCGCTCAAAAAATATGGTTCAAAAAATGCAAAATGCACTCCCGTAAAACAAAACATAAATGGAGTGGAAATTATGAAAAGCAGAGAGGAAATTTTATATGATCTGGTAGAGAATGGATGCTGGGACAGTGGCCATCGAATGACTAAATGTTTACCCCGAGACCGTCCAGTAAATTATATTTATCCGTATGAACACCTATTGAATGTGTTTCCTAGGCCGGCTAAACCCTCTCATTCATCTAAAAAAGTTTATTCTTTGTAAAATGTATCCAAACTCGCTTGACGAATGTATCCCATTAGTGTTTCTTCCATCAATGCTTTTCGGTCAATTATTGTTTTCAGTATTAAATCCACAGCTGGAAATACTTTCTTTCCGAACCATCCATTCCAATAGTTGGAAAGTTTGTAACGCCACGAGGACTCGGGTTTAGTCACGTACAACACAAACACTTCAACGGTTTGTTTCTCTTCCGGTAAAAGAGTATGCGATTCATAACGCACTACCCGTCCAATCGCCTGATCCAATGTTGCTTTGTTCCACGGCACATCCAACACAATCATTTGCGAAGTCTCTTTCAAGTCAATACCTAGCCCAGCTGCTCGACTAATGAACAATACTCTTTGTTGCCTCGAGTTATATTCATCCACTACTTTTTGTCGTTTCTTTGCACTCATCGTTCCGGTAATTAGTCCATATGGAATATTCAACTCTTCCATTCGTTTAGCCAGATATTGAACTCCTGCGGATACAAAGTTGGAGTACACTACGATTTTTTCAGTTGGATTTCGCACAACATCCTGAATCTTACCGATCGTAAAGTTGATTTTTGCACTATCGGGTATCTTTAATAAGGCTGTTCGAAATCCGTGTAGAAAAGCACTTGGTTTCTGACCCAACAAATATTTTTCAAGTATTTTTTCATCGCGTTTTTCAATCTTACTGTACTCGGAGTAAAAATCCCAATCCATCTCTAATATCGTGTTGTGTATGACCATATCTGGGTACTTGTTGGCTCGAGTTTTGGAAATAGAATGATAATGAAAACAACCAAACAAATGACGATACAAATCACTACCCGACTGTTCCAGACGTTTCCACTGTGCCTCTGTAAGCGGTTCTTCTCCTCGAACCATAGCAACTAAATTGGCTAAATCATATGATTCATTTACTACAGGTGTTGCAGTTAATAACAACACCTTTTCTGCAATCATTGTCCCATTGATAATTTTTAAAGATCGGTTCTCTTTTTCTTTTAATTCTTCTTTAGTCTCTTCTCCCGTTGTTCCGTCCACCGTTGCAATATCTGTCCCAGAAATAGACGCTCGAGCAACTGTACGTAATTGATGCGCTTCATCAATTATCATCATATTACCCCAACACACTTTGCGACGCTGGGTATAGTCCAACCGGGCAAACTTTTCAAAAGAGAAAAAAACATATTGTGACTCGTAAAGCAGTTGGCCGGAACCACTGTACTGCTTCAGCTCTTTTTGAAAGTTGGTAATCAAAGACTTTGGGGCAATAACGATGACTTGACGATTTGGGTATGTATCTAAAAAACACTGTGACGCTGTTACCGCTGTCAATGTTTTACCTGAACCTGTTGGGTGCACCGCAACGATTCCACGATTGTTTTTCAACCATTTGACGACCTGAATCTGATGAGGTAACAATTTAAGATGAGATCGTGAAATACAATCTAGCGACATTTGAGCGTGGTATTTCACGATACAGAAGAAGAGATATATTTTCAATTTACTGTTAATGTTGCAGAGCACTCAACTTTTTAAAGTCAAAGATAAAGAAATGGACGAAAGCGAAAATAGCCAATATGCACCCAGACGCTCGAATGACCATCCATATATTCTTTTCAGTATCCTTTTGTAAGTAAATATCTCGCGCAGTATTCGAGATCGTGTGTGACGTAAATCCAATCATAGATCCTAAAATCGCGCCAACTACTACATCCCCCACGTGATGATAACCGTATGAAATACGATGAATAGAGATCATACTTGCAATAAAATATGCCATAGCAATGGTTGCATCTCGAACCTTGGGATCTGCAAAAGGAATACCTAAAAAGACTTTATCCTCATCCGAATAAGATTCGTCTTTTAGATACAAAGTCAAAGAGGTGGCTAAAGCAAAGGCAATGATCGTGTGACCAGAGGGAAAGCTTTGATATTTGGTTTTACCTTGGCAATGTCCAGGATCCAATAATTTACCCATATTGTAATCCTCTGCACATCCCGGGCGTATTCTTTTCAGATGTGTCTTCATGTACAGTCCAATGCTAAAGGCAAACCAATGGGGAAGAAGATGAAACTGCACCGGATGAAACGTTTGAGAATAAAACATTGTAAATAATGCAACAAACATTCCTGGTATTACGTACAGTTCATAAGGAACAAGTCCAAAGTAGTACGGAAATCTGGAAATAATAGGGTTCTCGTTTAACCCGATATGAGTGTAAAGCCATTTTGTCAAATATTGATCCAATCCTTGTAAGCTCATTTATTGAATAGTAAAAAATAACGGTTTTGTCACTTTGTTTACGTAATGTTTCAAATAGTATTGAAATACATAATACAGAGTGCACAATCTTCGGGAAAATAATGACCCTATGTGATTAGCATAATATTGACTAGCAAACATACGTAGAAAGTGATTCAGTACATAATTATTCAACCAAATATTATCGGTTTTCCCAAAACACTGTTTAAATAATGGATTAACATACCCACAGGCACGTAGTTTTTTCCAATAAAAATAATCAATATGATCTGTCTCACGACAACTCAGTAGATCCTCTCGAATCTGCTGAACGGTTGATCGTTTGATTGCATAACACAATGTAGTCGTAAATGACCCCAACAATATTTTAAAAGGCTCAGTCTCTCGAAGGATTGCAGTTTCATAAATAGGTACACAAGCAATTGAAAAATAATCGCACCACTCTAACATTTTTTTTGCATCTTCCAATACTTGGTTCCAATTTAGGAATTCGACATTTAACTCACAATCATCTTCAAAGATAATAATATATGGACGAGTACTTGTCGTTAAGCAATTGTAATGTGACTGAAAACAACCTATTCGTCCTCCACGTGGATCTAATGTGGGTTCGTAGAATTTTACCTGATCTCGAATATTCATATCGCGAAAAAGTTGTTCCATCTTTTCGCGACGATCTGTACGATGTTGTAGATTAATACACCAAATATCAAACATATCAAACATATCAAACAACGTATTATCAATACTGTTATTATCAAACATTAGTTTGTTTTCTTTCTATACTTTTTAAATCGTTGCTACTAACGGATAAGCCAATGGTTCACAAGGATCTGTACGATCTGAGTATTCAGTATCTGACTCTCCGGACACTGAATATCCCGAATCTGTCATCGCATCAGTCATTGCATCCGACACTTCAGGATCACGCACCAAACGTCGTGCCAGTTGAGAACTTAATTTATGCTTGTTGTTACAATTCAAAAGAGACGAATTATTCGTAAAGGTTTCCCGTAAATTCTCCGACATCTCCCCACGTTGTAAAATATCTACCCCCACCTGCTGACTCGCTTCAAGCAATGGCTTTTGTAACATATCCGTTGTCCGTTTCAACTTGTGATCCACGTGTATATTTCCTTCATCATCTTTATACTTGAATACTCCTCGACTACGATCTGTGGCAACCAATTTGGGCTTCTTAGACTTGGGATCGTGTAAGATCTTCTCCACCACAAAATCTGCTATCCCATTCGATCCTTCTATAAACACCCGCTCCAACGTATGCTCACCCAATATCTCCTGTACCTTTTCTGAGGTCAAATCATAGGTTGCTAATTGGTTGGTCACATTCAATGTACGTTGATGATTATTATTTGTCGTAGTCGTATGATTTGTCGTAGTATGCGTATTCACTGTCTTGGGCATCTTGGCAATCTCCACCAACTGATCTTGGAGATGTTTGATTTGTTGCTTGTGTTCGTCATTCTGAAGTTGGAGTTGTTTATTCTCGTTACACAGTAATATTTTTTCATCTTTTAATTTCTGCAATTCTAATTTTAAGGATTTATTCTCATCAAACATTTGTTGTATCTGATTATCCTTTTCATCTTGTAATATCTTTACCTGATTATCCTTTTCTCGTTGATCGTTTACCTTTTTGACTTTACATCGATCATAATGCATATTCAGGTTTTGTTTTGTTTTTAATATTTTATTGCAATATATACATTGATACAATTGTTCAAGTTGTTCCATTTATTAAGTATATTACTCCTTTTAAAAAGTTTATGTTTTTTATGTAAAAAAACATAAATTTATTCAAAAAAACATAAATTTGTCATTTTACAGCCTATTTCTGAAGTTGCAAATTGATGCAATACGCCTATTTTTACAGCTTCATTTCCAGGTCTGAAACAGACAACTTTTTAGAAAAAAACACACCCACAAAACGATGTGTGTGTTTTTTTTCTGGGACGTGTCCCGATGAACACGACGATCGACAAATATGATCGTCTGACAAATGTGTTTACAAATGTGTTTACAAATGTGTTTACAAATATGTTTACAAATGTGTTCACAAACGCTACACACTCGCCGATGCCCGATACAACACTAATCCGCCGGTAATTTCACGTCTGCAATATGGACAGGTCGTTTTTCTATCCATCCATTGGAGAATACAATTTAGGTGAAAACAATGCCCACACGGTTCGACCAAAGTCATATTTCTTTTGCTTTTCTGATTACGAGTATTTTTAGCAGGCGCTAGACAAATGCTACACGGACATTTTAGTTCTCGGGTACGAGGGATATATCTGAATACTGGCGTGACGGTTAAGGCGTCTTCTAGAAATGCTCGGACGGTTGCTTCAGGGACGCGACTTCTTAAAGCAGTCAAGTATGGTTCAAGTTCGGGAAAAGATCTAATAAAGGATTGAGCAGTAACACCGAGAATATCTTCTGCGTCGTAACCAGGATAACCTTCGTCTACCATTTGTTCATTGATTTCTCTCAACTCGCGCCAAAGGGTTTGTTGGATTTCTTCGAGTGAAATTTTTTCATCATCGCTCATTTATTAAGGTACACATTCTGTATTCGGTGGTTTCAGGAATACAGAAAGTCAACATTTATGATCTTAGGTTGATCACAACGACGCGTCCACTGCTTTTACGTTTGGCTTTGCTATTCTTGCGTTTGGCCTTGCTATTCTTGCGTTTGGCCTTGCTATTCTTGCGTTTGGCCTTGCTATTCTTGCGTTTGGATAAGTAATATTTACCACTTAAACCAGGTTCCCCGAATTTTCTTTTCATACTCGCCCTCCAATCTTTCTCAGCTTGGTTTGCAGCGATCTCGTCGTATCCACGACTGTTTAGTACACTTTGATCTTCATATTGTTCAAAGTTACCTGGAAATGCTGGAAATGTCTTGGGATTAAATGGTTGAATTTCGCGAACTGTTCCATAGTGATAACCGAGCCCTGTTAAAGTAACATCATCAACTTTCATATGGTTACCCTTTTGAGCATTAAGACTTCCATCTAAATAGGACAAGTCTTCAGATTTTTTAGGTTTATGCAATAACTGACTAATGCGCTTCATTTATTTTATACCTTTAGGGATTTTTAAAAAATATGAAGAAAATACCTTGGAACAAGAATACTACCAAAATAATATCTGGCCGATCGAAAAAAACCTTGAATTTTGCAGAGATACAATGAAACCTGACTACAGAATGAAACAAGAAGAATGTTTACAGATATTACAAACTCGACAAGAATGGATTCAGAATCGATGTTTGGAGATGTGTAGAGAGAAAGCGGGAATCATCGGACAGGGTGGACGTCCCAAAGCGGATTTCGAGCCTAGATTAAATTGATTTAAATAATATTCATCCTTTTTGTAATCTAATCTTATCGTAATGTACTTTAAACTCGTGGAAGATGTTCAACAAGATTATTACGAAGCGTATCTGACACAAACTCCGCTTACCAATCCGAACAAGTTACAGTTTGATCAGTTGCTTGCACATTGTCGGGTGTATCCAATGATGGGGTTATTTTCAGATGATATTTCGTATTACATGATTACCGATGTCCACGTCCCTCGAGAAAACCGTGGAAATGGGTATGGAGGAATATTATTGATCAATCTGATACTCGAATGTTCCAAGCGTTATCACCCTCAATCTGAACCCCCTCCTTTTCGCATAATGGCACACCCAAAGAATCAAGCTGCGCTCAAATGTTATGAAAAAGTATTTGGGAAACCTTATTTTTCAACCCGGAGATTTGTGTATTTTTCAAGTGATCCAAAAGATCATACGTATCAAGGATGGAGAAAAGAGCGATTATGGGAATGGTATGCGGAGGATTAAACAATAAAACACATTAAATAAAGGTACGCTATTTAACAATGACTCGTCCACTCAATATATCTCAAGCTATTCGATTGATTCAAGACCAAAGTATATTCAAGTTAGATCTGACAGATGATGCATTGCATTATATTGCAGCGTGGTTAGTATGTAAACAAGGCCAACGCGATGAAGAAATATTACATTGGGCATTGCGACATTTAGAACGTTGGGTAGGCGTAGATTCACAAGTAACATTAAAAGATGTCATTCAATCAGAAATGTTTGAATTAGGAGAATTCTATCAGGAGGAAGATTGTATTCCTTATGTACGTCGATTTCACGAGACGTTGAATCGATTGGGAATCGATCCTGATCAATTACCTACAACCATAAGTCCAGTAGAATCAAGTGAACATTTAGACAGAATAGAATAAAAAATAAATTGAAAAATTGCATATTTTGAAGCTAATTTTTCAAAATGGCATTCTGGTATTGTGTAGACTGTAATAAAACACTTCAAGAAAATCATCGATTGCGTCACGAAGCCTCTTGGACACATCGATCCAAAGCAAGGTATATTCCTCCTATGATTGAACCACCCCGCAGAAGTCGACGTTTATCCGAAACACAAGAATGTGAAATATGTTATGAATCTAAGCGTAAATGTACCTTTAAAAAATGCACCCAATGTATCCATACGTGGTGTGCAAAATGTAACACTAAAATAGCCCAATGTCCTTTTTGTCGTAGAGCTCGCGAAACTCCTCGGGCTCCTCGGGCTCCTCCGGCTCCTCCGGTAAGACTGAATAACGTATCCTCCGGTGTACCCTCAAATTCTTCTACAACTGTTACTACCCCTGAAGCAATAATGTTTACGAACTTTGTACGTGAAATTGGTCATTTTATCCGAGAATTAATTGTTGGTTTCCACTAGAATAACCAACTAACCAACTAACCAACTAACCAACTAACCAACTAACCAACTAACCAACTAAATAAAGAATTTAACCGTTCAAACAGATTAAAAAACAAGCTAATTTTTTAATCTTGGTCTTAGATAGAATAAAAGTGAAACAACCGTTGCACGTAAAAAAAAGGAAAATTGGGGTCGACGAGTTCTTCTGTTTCCAATGACCCAAACCACATTGCAACAAAAAAAGGAAAGTATTGACTAGCCATTATAAAGTCGAGTTCATATTCTTCTTTGCTGTATTCTTGAACTCCGTGTTCAAGTAATTTTACGTAGTAATAATTTTTAAACAACTCCTTGTATCGTTTCATCGTCTGAGGTTCAAAACTTTCAATCATAAAAAAGACTAGATCTTGAACTCCTTTACCGTGAAGAATATATTGCCAGTCGATAAAATAAGGTTCGTATCCTCCTGATACATTTTGATTGACACGATAAAATAGATTCGCAGATTTGACATCTCCGTGACACAAAGTCAGCTTTCCTATACTCAAATGAGATTGAATCTGTTGAAATTGAGAGACAATTTCTTGACCAAGTTGTAGTTGCTCAGCGGTGAGATGATTTGACCATTTTTCTTCAAATAAGCTCCACCTTTCAGCGACAAATTTAGGCCACAAATGAAATGCATCGTTTGTTTTGAGCTCTTTAAATGTGTCCGTAAGATTTTTTCCCCAAAATTTAGCGTGAAGTTGTGCAAGGCGTTCAATGACACACAATGAAACATCAATAGGTTCGTGATTTAGATCTAGGTTTAGTTGGTAATCTTTTTGGTTCAGATTTTGCATCAGTATTCCTACTTTTTGATAGTCATTGTCGTAAAGGATTCCATAAAAAATGGGAAATTGTACCGGAACAAATCTAGAAAATTGTTCATAAAAATAATACTCGCGTTCATACAAATCTAGTGCGTTAGCCATTTCAGTCAAAAAGGAAGGAGTTTTGTTCTCTAATTTTAATGCACAATCAATACGTTGTTCGGGAGTTTCGAGTTGTACCGCAATAACATTTGAGATAAACCCACCTTTAAGTTTTTCGTCTGATATATAAACATTTTGAATGTTCATATTTCGGATCGATTGTTTGATCCACTCCACAAGATCTGTAGTACGTATTGACGCAGAAGCGGAGTGAACAAATGAGTCGACTGACAACTGAGAATAATCGTGAATGACTTGATGCGCACCCATCTGAAAGAGTTCTTGTTCTGAATGATTTGTAGCTAATCCTATGATACTTCGTGGATGTGATGCACAAGCGCTTTGTAATCCAGCTTTCGAATCTTCAAAAATGATAGCTTTGGATGGGTCAGATTGAAAGTATCGTATGGCTTGTACATAAGGTTCAGGATGAGGTTTGGTCAATGAACATTCATTTCCAATGACAAGAAGATCTACCCAGTGACTGATCTGGATATAATCCAAAATGGCTTCTGCTACTTTTCGGTTGCAATTGGTTACTATGGCAATTTTGTGCCCTTTGCATTTCGCCTCGAGCAGGAAATCTATAGCTCCAGGAATAATTTTAAGTTTTTGGATATGTTGACAAAAAAGTTCATCCTTGCGCGCGGAAATAAGAGGTAATATTTTTTCATAACACAAAGGAAAGAGTTGTTGAAGAGCATTTCGGTCATTTTGACCTTGGATATACTGTGCAAAAATATCTCGAGTCAAATGGACACGATAGTTACTCAAAATATGCTGAAGCACATCGAAATAGATATCATCGCTTTGGATAAGCGTACCGTCCAGATCAAAAAGAAAAAGTAGGGTTTGATCTAAATAGGCTTGCAATTGCTTTGGTGTACCCAAGTTGTAGATATTTTGATTATCTAATGGAATTCCAATGAATGTTGCCCCGTTTGTGATCATTTGATGAATCGCGCAACTGGTGTAGAATTCGCCTCTGAAACGAAAGTTTTCGTTGATTACTCGGGTGGCATATTGTTCAAGTTCGGACAGGTCTCGGAAGCAATAAATTCCAGTGTTGGCATAATCACTAATCTTTACCTTTTCCTGAATATGTAAAATTTCAGAGTCGGCGTTTAGTTGAATATATGAGAAAATAGGTTTGGGTTCAGTATTAATTGTATAAAACACAGCGTTATTGGGTTGATTTCGATATAGTCCAAGAACATCAACAGTGTAAAATGTGTCACAATCCATCAGGACGCACTTTTTAAGCGAGGTCTGAACTTTAATACGCTCCAACCCTAAAATGATCGTTTCGAGTGCACCTTCGGTTTGTTTTTGAATGGGAATCAGATGAGCATTGTATCGTTGAGTTAGATTGGACAAGTATTCCGAGTCTAAATTATAGTAAATGATAAATAGTTGATCTTCAGAACGAAGAGAAAGATGATCCAAAACATATCGCAACATTTCTTTTTCGAAAATAGTTATAAAAGGTTTGGGGCAATTAAACTGTTCTTTGAAACGTTCCCCTTTACCTCCTATAGGGATAATGACGTTCATTGTATTTATTTGATTAAGTATTTAATTAAATAAACACAATGACAACTTTACGAACAGTCGCAATCTTGTTTACAGGGCGTTTGGTCGTTGATCTTCACCAATACCAAAATTTCAAAGATTACTTTCTTACTCCTTTGGCGGAACTATCGTGCAAAGTCGATATTTTCGTGAGTCACTGTAAAGGCTATACTCCAGAACGTATCCAGGCGTTTACAGATCTTTATCAACCCCTGGTTATTGTTGAAAACAGCGAAAATATTATTAATACTAATCATATCTGGGCTCCTAGACACAATAAGAAAAACGTAATGTGTATGTATTTGAGTCGTCAAAATGTGTTGGGTAAATTAAAAGAGGTCTCTCAACCCTATGATTTGGTTATTTCTTCCCGAACAGATTTATGGTTTCGAACACCTATTCCTTTTCAACAACTGGTACACTCAGGTGTTCATATTCCTCAAGGGTTTGATTATTGTGGGTTGAATGATCAATGTGCTTTTGGACCAATGTCAGAAATGTGCACGTACCTAAGTTTGTATGATGAAATGAGTGGAATGGACGAAATCTTGAAAACGGTACGATTAGACCCTGAATTACTATTAAAGACATATTTGGAACGAAAACAAGTCCCTGTTCATCGTTTTCCTACAAAGTACGAACTTCGGCGATATGGAAGATCTCCGAGGTATTTGTAAACGTAATCTAAAGATAACAAGCTCAGAAAGAAATGTCCAACGATAATTCTACAAACAAACTAAATATCGCCATCTTGTTTACCGGAAGAATCATTGATGATCCACAACAATACAACAATTTTTGTGAGTTTTTTCTAACTCCTTTGAAGGATCATCACGTAGATATTTTCGTGAGCCACAGTAAAGGATATACTCCTGAACGGATTCAATCCTTTACTAGATTGTATAATCCTAAATGTATAACCAAAAGTAGTGAAAAATATATAGACACAAATCGGTTCTCACTTCACCCTGAAGCACGACGACATAACTTGATGTGTATGTTTCTAAGTCGACAGAACGTATTACAACTACTTGACGACTACGTACAAAAGAGTCATATTAAATATGATTTGGTCATTTCTTCTCGAACAGATTTATGGTTTAAAACACCTATCCCTTTTCAACAGTTTATCGGACGCGATGGACGCGATATACACGTGCCTGAAGGATCGAATTGGGGAGGCCTCAATGACCAATGTGCTTTTGGAAACTTGGAAGAAATGAGAATCTATCTCAGCTTATACAATGAAATCGTACCCTTATTAGAGAGTGGGGTAGATCTTCATCCCGAGTCGTTATTGAAAGCATACCTTGATAGAAAACAAATAACTGTTCGTCGTTTTTCGACGGTATATGAGATTAAACGTTATGGTCAGTTTCCGAATTATCTTTAAAATTTTAACAGTATTCAAAATTAAAATATTCCATAAACATCGAAGTTAACCACTGGGTATTCGCTTTAGGGGTAATCACTCGAATAGGGAATACTCGAAAAGTAAATAGACTAACACAATGCGTAACAATAGGATTAAAATACATTATTTGAACTTTGGTATTAATCAATTGGACAGACTTTAATCGTGTGCATTTTTCGGGGATAAATAAAGTCTGTAATAATCCTGTATTATTTACAATCATTATACTTTCCAAGTGAGGCCAATTATAAATATTAAAATTGTCTAAACATACATCAAAAAGAGAGACAGATTTTAAATAAGGCTGAGCATAGTCAATATGCAGATTCTTTAACGAAGGGACTTCATTAATTAAAAGTTCTTGTAGACAACTTGTATGGGGTATGGATACAGTTGTTATTCCATATGAACAAGCAATAACGATTCTAGTTAAATGTTTTGGGGATTTTTTAATGATGACTTGTTTTAGATCAGATTCGCATATTACTAGTTTTTCAACAAACAAATAAACATCAAAATTAGCCAATGTTGTATCCGATATTTGAAAAAAATGAAAAATACGTCGAGGTATATCCTTATATATAGCGAAACGTTCATAGATCCATTCAACGGGGATACGTTTTTTAAATA
>Ga0208202_1000215_pt1 | contig 14277 bp, 10 predicted proteins | sample LakMenEpi27Aug08_FD_150738 | JGI IMG/M metagenome (GOLD analysis project Ga0208202, IMG submission 150738) | Freshwater microbial communities from Lake Mendota, WI - 27AUG2008 deep hole epilimnion (SPAdes) | ecosystem: Environmental > Aquatic > Freshwater > Lake > Epilimnion/Euphotic zone ... | reverse complement strand
TAAGTGCTTCGTCGAAGGCACCCTGGTAACTCTATCGACCCTTCCAGGCCAATCCTCACCATCCGATGCACTTTGGTCTAATCCAAGCTGGCTCGATGAACCTTCACAGGAAACACCATGGCTTGCATCCGAGCGCTACGCAACGGTAGCGACGCGCACGGAGCTTCAGGTCCCCATCGAATCGGTGCCAATTGGAGCGAGGGTTTCGACCAAGAACCCTAACCGCTGGAAGGTTGACCCGCAGCCTGAGCCTGATCAAGCCACCTGGGCCAATGTGTCCATCACCGTCGAGCGTAGCGATGGTGGCATCGTCGACGCCGAGATCATTCGGAGTCGCCTTCGTAAGCCAGTGCAAGCTGGTTTTTCAAATCGTTAAATCGATTGTTAACCGGCGTCGCTGACAGCATCAGAACCTTGGTTTTAACGCCATCGCGATTGACGGCATTCATCAGCTTCTCATAGCGAGTTTCCTTTTCAGCGAAGGCATCAGCCTTCCGAAAATTATGCGATTCATCGATGTCAACGAGGTCATAGTTACCCCAATTGACCTGATCCAATCGAGTACCAAACGACTCACCACCCGTGCGACCCAAGTCAGTATGACAAAGGACATCGTAATTGAATTGGTCTTTAGCAAAGAGATTAGTTTTGACGTTGCGATTGAATGTAAGCCAATTGTCCGACAGCTTTTTTGGGCAAAGTACGAGTACACTGCGATTACGTAGCTCGTAATACTTGATGACAGCCAACGCCGTGAAGGTTTTTCCAAGACCGACGATAGAGGCTTCTCAAGGGGCCTCGACGGTGATGGTCCTCGTGGCCTGATCCTGTTTGGTCACCTTACCAAAATCAACCGCGGTGACGGCCTCTTGGAGCGGTCCCTCAAAGCCCAACGTGATCGTCGCGGAATTGCCTGATGCGGACATTTGGAAATTCCCCGTGCCGAGCTTCTGCTTGAGCTTCTCAAGAATGGCTGCAAAATCGGCGTTGGTTTTCGTTTGAATGACAAACCGGACCGATCGCGAGCCTTCAATCGCAGGCGGAGCTGGACCGAAACCTCCCGGCGGGCCGGGCCGAGTTCGCTCTCCATTAAGATTCGCCGGTCTGCCAGGTACCGATGGGCCGCTGGGGCCTGCTTGACCGCTGGGGCCTGCTTGACCACCGGGGCGATCCGTCGGGGGTTGCCTCGGGTCGCCCCCGCCGCGCGAGGAGGTCGGTCCCCGGCGACCTAAACCACCGCTGATGGGGTCTCGCTGAACCAAGTCGCTGTTGACCCCCTCGGCATTTTGTTTGGCTACATTCCAAGCGTCGCGGAATTGCGGCACATAGCTTCCAGGTTTGTCCAAGTCTGCCTGGGACCAGTATTGGGCAATCTGCTTTAATGCCGCCATCACGCTGGGTTTGTCTTCCCGCTTGAGGGCCTCTTCAAAGGGCTCTCGAAGCATCCTCATCGATATGAATCCTGCTCGGTTGGCTTCGACCATCCTGTTTTGAGCTCCTGCGAAATCTCCCTTGGCTTGCTGGACCAACGCTCGCACATACAGCATGAAAGGATCCTTGAAGGTCTTGTGCAACCTCTCGGCCGAATCATCGATCACCCCCAAAAGCGACTCGGGCATGCGAGGCTCGATCGAGGTCATGGCAAACGAGATGACGGCTAGATCGGCCCCAGGATCTCCCGCGTGAGCTTCTCGAAATTTGTTGATCCACTCCGGTGCACGCTCCGGTGTGGTCTGCAGCGACTGGGCGACTTGGACGAGCCGTGTGGTTCTACTTGCCGGTTGACTGGACAACCATTCGTTTATCGATTTTTCCATCGGATCGACGGAGGCATTCGGACCCTCGTTTTTCTCTTTTGGCCAACGGTACCAAAGCTCTGGACCCGAAAGGAGTTGTGGGGCCAGGGTGGAATCCGCAGGGCCGGGCACTGTGCCATAAATCGAAAACGCTTTTTTGCCGATACGGGCGGCCTTGTCCAAACGCGCCTTGTACTCAGATTCCGAACCGCTCCCAAGGCTGATGACTTGCCAGGACTCTAAATAAATCGCTCCGGCGATCTGACTCATCGGGACTTGGCCAAGCACATTGACGATATCGACCACCTTAGGTCTCTGGGCCGTCGGTTCGAGGATGAGCATCAGGTATCCGAAACGCGGTGGCAAAAAACCTAGCGTCTCGGGCCGGTCTGGGGTCACCCCAACCTGCGAACTCTTGGTGCCATAGACCAGATCCTCGGCTACTGCGTTGAACTCGTCGAATGTCATGGTCTTGGCAAGCTTTTCGAGCTTGGCTGGTTGATCGAATCGACCCGAACCGGTGATCAATTCGCGAGGGTACTCCGGATCCGAATAGTACCTGAGCAAGACCGCAGGTTCGTTCTGATACACCGTCTCTCCCAAGACTCTCCAGTGTCGGAAACTGTCATTGAGCGGTGTGCTCTCCAAACTCTTGCTGACCATGTGATTGAGGACCCTGGGAGCCTCAAGGTCCTTCATGATCGCTTCCCATGAGGCACTTGCTCCATCCTTTTGCCGTTTGTCGAAATCCTCCGGCGCGATCATCTTGACGGCCCGATCGGACTGACCTTTCCTGGCAAAGCCGACAAACTCCTCGGCCACTTGAATCGCCGGACTGCTCGAGGTCGATTTTTCCGGTCCAAGCGATGCGAAGGCTACGAAGCCCTGCTCGCGGCCCGCCCCGCCATTGGCACCTGAGGTTGCGCCCGGGGGACTCGTCTCCGAGGCGCGCTGGGTGACTCCAGAAGGATCCTTCGATGCGTTTTCGGCGGGCCGAAAGGCACTGCTGATCGACGCTTTTGGGCCAAACAGAGCATAACCGGCCGCAGTGCCGAGAATCGCTAAGGCGCCTAAGCCGACCGGCACGAGCCAAGCGGGCGCTTTTCGTGCAGCCTGCTTCGGACGCTTGCCCATCGGGCTTGCAAGGGGTGGACTCGCGTAGCTTTGGGTTCGAGCGGGCGATGGAAAGGGATCATAAGACTCCGGCGCGATGGAGGGCTCGGGAGCTTTAGGCCGTTTGGGTTCGTTGGGTTCGAGCGTCTCTGCTTGCTGTCCTTTGATCATGAGACCCTTGCCACACTTCGGACAAGTCACTTTCTTGCCGGCCATGGAAGCATTGGATCGAAGGCTCGCCCCGCATGGGCAACGAAATTGTACACTCATGAAAAACCCCCGAGTCTCTCATCCAATGATTGAATCCTGCACCTGGGCCACCTAGAGACGCTCGCCGATGAACGCCAAGCGATGAACGCTCGCTAAGGGAAGTTAACTTTTCCTTAACTGGTGCCGAAGTCGTGTATTAGATGGCAATTATGCTACAAATCGGCAAACTACCCCAGCCCGAAACCGCTTTCGAGCGGATTATTTATGAGTACACTAGCCGTTCATCGATACGAAAAGCCGCTTTCTCACCGCGCGCGTTGGTTATTCACCGCGTGAACATCTAGTTCTCGGTCGAAAATGGTTGTCGTCAAAGAGCTGCTCAAGCCATCTACGATTCCGCAAACCACACCATCAAAGGCTGCTTTTCCGTAAACTGGTTTCAACCGTAAAAAACAATCGGAACAAACGAATCTCAGCTTAACCAAGCGATTGCCGCGTTAACTGCGTCATCTCCAAGCATTCATGCTCCCGATGACGTTTTCGCTAGGGGAGGTAGCCGAACCGAACTCTCCGAGAAGGTTCGATATCAAGGTCGGTACGGGGGAGAACTAAAATAAAATTTGTGATTTGAATAAGATTGGAATTTCCGAGACAATCCAATGTGGGAATAGGGGTGGTGTTTTTACGTTTTGATCTGCTATCGGAGACCTCGGATTTGGAGCGTTCATGATTCTCAATTTCAGGCCAACTCTTGATCGACGCACTTTCTTGCGGGGAGCGTCCGCACCCATCGCTCTTCCGTTGTTGGAATCGATGATTCCTCGCGGCCGCGCGGAAGCGATGGTAAATGCTTCTAAGTCGCCAGTGCGACTGGTGTTTATCCATACCGAAAGCGGAATGTGGATGGATGCGTATAAGCCGAAAACGTTCGGTTCGGAATTCGAGTTAACTCCCACACTCGAACCGCTGGCCGACTTCAAGAGTGATTTCACGGTCTGCACTGGGCTTTATCATCCGGCCGCATTCAAACGCAACGCATGCGGGAGGCATTGTCAGGACACGACTTGCTTTCTCACAGGTGCGGACCTCGGTGCAGTGCCTGGGGTGCCGACCCGCAACACCGTCTCGGTCGATCAAGTAGCAGTGCGGCATCTAGGCGATCGAACTCGCTTTCCGTATCTGCATTTCAGCCCAGGTGGGATTAACTCGATCGTGCATTCCGAAACGGGGACTCCCATTCCTGCAGAGACAAATCCCCGAGATGCCTTTAATCGACTATTCGCGGGCAATTCTCTCGAGGCCCGAACTGCGGCCAAACGCCGACTTGCTTTGAACAAGAGCGTGCTTGATGATGTGCTTGATTCGGCTCGAGATCTGGAACGGCACATCGGAAGTCAGGACAAAGCCAAGCTAGATGAGTATCTAACGAATGTGCGAGAAGTCGAGCGGCGTACGCAGGTCTCGGAGAAGTGGCTCGATCATCCCGCGCCGGCTGTTCCTTCAGAAGCCAAACCGCCAACCGATTCTGGTACCCGCACGGAACGTATCCGAGCTTTGCTGGATGTCACGGCTTTAGCTTTGCAGACCGATCAGACTCGAGTCGTTACGCTGCAGATAGGTGGAATGGGATGCACTTATCCTGAAATTGATGCACCCGAAGGTTACCACAAATACACTCATGAAGATCCCAAAAATATGCAGAAGGTGGACCGGCATCGCGTCTCCCATCTGGCATACTTTTTGGACCGGATCAAATCGGTGAAGGAAGGTGAAAACAACTTACTTTTCAACTCTACTATTTTGTACGGTTCGGGCATGGGTAGTTGGCACGAGTCAACCGATTTGGCGAACATTCTAATTGGTCACGGGGGCGGGGCATTGAAGCCTGGGCAGCATATCGACTTCAAGGGTAAGCCGCTCGCTAATCTTTTTCTCACGATGCTTGATACCGCCGGAATCGAAGAGGAGCGATTTGCGGATGTCACGGAAAGATTAAGTCTATGAACAAGCTCCAAGCGTGCATTACCTGGTTCCTGGTTTTATCGGCAGCCATTCACGCAGATGAACCAACTACGACACTCAGTACGCTTCGACAGGCTGAACGGTTTTACAACGAGCATTGTCTGAGGTGCCATGACGAGGCCAAGGCCGCCGGAGGATTTCGTATTGATGAACTGTTGGCAAAGCCTACCATCGAGGGACTCGAAGATCCCTGGATGAATGTGCTCGAAAAACTTGTCAGTCGGGAGATGCCGCCAACGGACGAAGTGAATCGCCCTGATCCTGCGGACTTTGAAAAACAAATTGCATGGTTACGCGGCGAGTTGGATTCGATCCCAATAGCTTTCTGAACTTTGGCGGAGCCAACGATGGGGCATGGGATAAAGACTACCCCTTCGAAGACAAGCTTCAAGCCGCTCTTATCCGTATCCTCATGGCACCTGAGTTTCTCTTCCTAGTGGAAGCCGTTCCGCCGTCAACTCCGCGTGGCAATTATCGTTTAACGGACTGGGAACTTGCGTCACGGCTTTCCTACTTCCTAACCGGCACCATGCCAGATAAGGAATTGCATTTAGCTGCGGAGCGGGGTGATTTAAATGGAAGTTGTATACTTGTCCTTCTTTCCATCGAACGAGCATCGAAGTAGAGGTCGGAATCTTAGTTGCTCTCGCTGTCATTGCTCTTGTTGTCCTAACGCCGCAATACGGAAATCAAGCACGCATGCAAGAGCTCAAAGGAATTGTCGAACCGTTGGGGTTTGATGTTTTAAGCAAGCTAGACGACAAGTCTTCCGAACATATCTATCATCCTAAGCCGAACCTGAAGCGATGGATGTTTATCCGAGCTGTTTGTGTTGCGGACAATGGTTCCACTAGGATCATTGCCGTAGACTTAGAGACTCGGTTCGGTGAAAGAGAAAACGAGAGCAAATACGATTACAAGCACTATTTTCTCGGAATAACTCTGCCATTTGGGCGCCGCTTATTGTGATCAAAAGACGCACTCCGAGGACGAGCACGTAGCAGCCTGGAACCTAGTAAGGAATTATTGGAGCTCAGGCTTGCGGGGCTTGGTTGGGTTTGTTACCGCGCTATGTAGCTTTGCCGGTTTGTGACCCAGCGGGCCAGGATATAGGTAGCAAGCGACTTCAAAGGCTGCGGTTTGGGGTATATTGTTCGGGTTGACTACATGCTTGTGTCTATCCCGCCAATTACCTTTCTTGATGAGGTTCATCATGCAACGCCAGTCTCTTCATTTGACGAAACAAGGAATTTTTATTGCACATTGGGCGATCGAATTGACGGCTGGGATTTTGATCCTTCTGATCGTTTCAGGAATGTTCATGATCTCGCAACCCAATATCGCCATGCCGATGTTATGGATATCCGGTTTTTTGAGCACGTGGATCTACCCCTGTCTCCAAATTGCTCTTGTCATCGGAATCATGCTAACGATGGCTGCACCGAAAGCCTCCGGAGTGGCCCCATGGGGAATTGCTTGCCTGTCGCTTACCACGGTCGCGAACCTGTGGCCGACGATCGTTTACTGGAGAGATCTGCCCATAAGTTGGCTTGGTTCTTCAGGGGTTGGAATCATCCCGTTTCTACAAGCGATCCTCTTTACAGCGATGCTTTTGATGTTGGCTCGCTGGATTCTCAAGATAGAGCGATCCGACTCTCAAAACCCATCGAAGGATCGTCTCGAGGTGAAAAACTGGAGCACTGCGGTCTCCGGCTTAAAGACTTTACTGGTAGTGAGCCTCGTCTTCCTCGCGATCCTGTGCGCTTATTTATTCGTTCCTAGTTTTCAGATCTTGATATTCCGAACCTTGGGCATGTCTTCGATGATCCTACCGCTCATTGGGCTCTTTGGGGTATTGATCTTGGTGGCGCAATTCAGTCGGCAGGTCTATCAAGTGAATCGATTGCTTAGAACCAACGCTAGAGACACCTTGGGATCCGATGAGAGTTGGCGTGAAATCCCATTGGACTCTCTGCGACCTTCCATCGTCCTTCCTGCCGTGCTAGCGCTGGCCTCCTACGGTGCTTACCAGGCGGCATCCTATTGGCTTGCGCCTGGGTATGTGCAACGGCAAATCGCTAAAATGAAACTCGATTTCCCGACGATGTCCACTGACCCCTCCACTCCCGACGTATCGATCGGTACTCGTGCGCCAAATCTCATGTTGAAAACTCTCGCTGGCCAGGAGCTGAGCTTGGAATCCTTCAAAGGCAAAACGGTTGTCCTGAACTTCTGGGCAACCTGGTGTCCTCCATGCGTCAAAGAGATGCCAGACCTTCAGAAACTCTCCGTGGATCTTGCGGATCAAAACACGGTTTTCATCGGAATCAGTAACGAGCCAGAAGACAAATTGAAGGAATTCGTAGATTCAAATGGAATCACCTTTCACATAGTATCCGGTTCTGGTTTTCCAGCACCTTTCGATAAGATCCGAGCTATTCCAACGACGTTTATTATCGATCCCCAAGGGGTCATCCAGGAGAAGTATGTCGGTTCGAGAACTTACAAACAGTTTCGAACTGCGATCGAAAAAGCATCTGGATCTGCCCCGAACCAAGCCGCATCGCCTCAGCTATAGTCCTTGGCCATCGTGCAATCTGCACGGTGGCATTGGTCGAACGGGAACGGTGGTCTGCTGCTGGCTACTTAGGCATGGACATGCCACTAAGGATAACGTGTTTGATGTGCTCGCCATGTTACGCAAAGCAGACACCGAACGTGCTTGGCTTGCTGCTCCAGAGAACGATACGCAAAAACAATTTGTTCTGAATTGGCCCGAGGGACTGAAGCGATCTAAAACGATAAAGCCAAGAACTGTAGCTTTAAGGAATGATTGGTTTACCAAGCTCACTGGCTTTTCCGAACGGTCACCCGAAGAAGTTCGCGAATGTATCGAAGTGCGGGAAGGCCAACTCACCTCACAGGTCAACGGCCTGACTTATCAATGCGGTCGACTCGAGATTGTTTCTTTGAGCGAGCTCCGCAAACGAGTGGCTCCTATGGGTGGTCGATCGGGGAATTTGACTATTTCGGAACTTGTGGGCGATGCCAAGGCTCTCCATGCAGATGTTGGAAACGCGGGTTGCGTTTTTCAAGTCGCCTCTCAATTCAATTTGCTCGAAATGGTTTCTCCAAGCGTCACGCCAGAACAAGGAATTGGTATCTACGAAAGCGATCCGACGCAAGGGCCCGCTTGCGCAATCGCTTGCGGCGCAGGGACGATCTATCGCAATTACTTCGTTGGCTTAGACGGACAGATTGGGCAGTCCGAAACCAATCAAGTCGATTGCTTAGCGGATGTGGGTAACGCATTGGGGAATAACGATAATCGACTATGGAAGATGCGAAATGGTTATGCACTGCCGTCTGCCGTCGGACTTAAGGAAGTCACTACGAGGCTTCAATGCATGTCCGCAACAGAGCTTGATGCAATTCGGGTGAAATTACAAATCGGCGTTCAATGGGATACGCAAGTCACTTTTAAGGGCGCCAAGCACTTGGCCACGCAAGTGTATTGCTCTGCTTTGCCGGTAGCTTATAGCGGATTGACTTCGGCTCAGTGGGAACCCTTTGCAAGATTGGTGTTAGAAGCAGCATACGAGGCAACGCTTGCAGTAACTCTTCTAAACGCAGAAAAAACGGGTAAAAAAACTGCTTACCTAACTCTTCTCGGCGAAGGTGCATTCGGAAACGATCAGACGTGGATCCTCGATGCGATTCGTCGTGCCGCAACCATGTACAAAGAAGAGGATCTTGAACTGAAGATAGTGAGCTTCAACCGATCCGATCCAATGGTTCGCAATTTTTGTAATTCGAGGTAAGACCGAAAACGGTTCGAACATTACGGGCGTAGAGTTATGGTTCAATTGCGCCGCATCTGCCAAGGGCGTTGTTGGCTAGGTTTTAGAAAGAGGTTGAGGAAAACAGCCCTACGCGCGCTCAGCCCCCTCATCCCCCCCGCCCCTTACTCCCCCGGCCAAAGCCCCGGTGGAGAAGGGGGGCCAAGCGGGATAAGGTATTGGGCTTGTGCCGTTCCGCTTTTTAAAAAACGATTATTGACTGCGGGCGTTGTGGGCGAGATTGTCGCTTTCGTCTAGCTTAGGGTCGCCCTTGTCGCTTTTGCTTAGATGCCCGTAACGGCCTGCGGCCCAAAGTCCCGCTCCAATCGCGCCTGCATCATCCCCTAACTCTGCGATCTTGATCTTGCAAATGTCCTCGTAACACTCCAGTACATTCTCCGATACTACCTTCTTGACCTCCTCAAGATACAACTGACTCAGCGCCTCGACCAATCCACCCCCTAAGATGATCACCTCCGGGGTTAGCATGTGTATCAAATTCACCGCTGCATAACCAATCGTTCTTGCCGCTCGACGCACGACCAGATCGACTTGCTCGTCCCCACCCTTGACCGATGCACTCAAGACCTTGCTGCGGATCTCTGCCAAGTCCGTGCCAGCAAGCTTCGACAACACCGGAGCTTCGTTGCGATAAGCCAGCTTGGCACACTGAGCAGCAATCGCCAAGCGACTGGCTTCGCTCTCGAGAGTACCTCCCATCTTCGTGCCGCTGGTGTGCTCGCTCGAAGTGATCTTGGTGTGCCCTATCTCCATCCCCGTATGGGACTTGCCTCTCAAAATCTGGCCATCGTAGACAAATCCACCACCGATTCCGGTACCCGGAAAGATCCCCGCGACGCTGTAAGCTCCCTTGGCCGCTCCGCAGAGATACTCGCCATAAACCCCGGCATCAACATCGTTGAGAATCGAAGTCGGTCGACCAAACGCTTCCTCGATGTGCTTGGCGAGCGGCACATTCTTCCACTTCAAATTCACCGCCAAGTGAACGATTCCCTTCTCCATGTCGACCGGGCCCGGACACCCAATTCCTATGCTGCTGACCCTCTCAGGCTCGATCTTGGCATTGACGAGCGTTTCGCGGATCAAGTCGATCACACGAGCGATTCCCGCCTGCCCCCCATCGGCCCCTTTGGTCTTCTTGCGCTCTCGGTGCAGCACCTTTTTTTTGTGATCCATCAAGACGCATAGCATCTTGGTCCCACCCAAATCAAAACCGCAGTAAATGTTTTCGCTCATGGATTTCGCACCGAGACTCGATTAGCAACAGGAAATCGCCGGAGGAAAATTTATCCCTCGAATTGTTCCAGCACGTCGATTATAACCTCAATCGATCTTTCGGTTGGGTACAATGCCTACTGTACGTTTCATTTCTCGCCCGCTGACATTCCCTCTTTTTGACCTACCAGTTTTGAAATCGGTTCTATGACGATCCTCACCGTTGTTGCTCGACGTTTAGCCAAAGCCAGTTGGCTCTCTTTGTGCCTGATCCAATCGCTTTGGTTTGCCTCCTGCCCACTGTTGGCGCAGCGCGAACTCAAGGACATCCCTGTACCAGATCCAGAGGTCGAAAAATCAACCTTCGTCGTCGACGATGGCTGGAAGGCCGAACTCTTTGCGGGGGATCCGGCGATGGCCAAGCCGATCCACATGAACTTTGATAACCACGGTCGACTCTGGATCGCTTCGAGCGAAACCTATCCGCAAATCAAACCCGGTGAGCCATCGAATGACAAAATCCTGATCCTCGAAGACTCCGATAAAGACGGCAAGACCGACCGAACGATCGTCTTTGCCGACGGACTCCTGATTCCGACAGGCGTCCTGCCTGCCAACGACGGGGATACCGCAAGTGCCTATGTCGTCAACAGCGACCAACTCCTGTACCTACGCGACACCGACGGAGATCTTGTCGCCGACGAAAAGAAAGTCGTCCTGGCCGGATTCGGTACCGAAGACACCCACCACTTGCTCCACTCGCTTCGTTGGGGGCACGACGGCTGGATCTACATGAACCAATCGATCTACATCCACTCCCATATCGAAACACCTTGGGGTGTCGAGCGGCTCAACGGTGGTGGTATCTGGCGATTCCACCCAGAAACCAAACGCCTTGAAATCGTCGTTCGAGGTTTCGTCAACCCTTGGGGTGTCCACTTTGATCGCTACGGTCAAATGTTCGCTACAGACGGTGCTTATGGCGAAGGGGTCAATTACACTTTCCAAGGAAGCGTTTTTGTCACGGCCGTCGGAGCCAAACGGATTCTAAGCGGTCTGAATCCAGGCAGCCCCAAGCACTGCGGGCTGGAAATACTCTCTGGCAACCACTGGCCCGAATCGATCCGCGGTTCGATGGTCACCAACGACTTTCGAGCCCACCGCGTGTGTCGCTTCAACGTCTCCGAAGACCGCTCGGGTTACGAATCGGTGCAACAAGCCGAGCTGATCAAAACGCCCCACGTCGCGTTCCGTCCTATCGATGCTAAACAAGGTCTCGATGGGGCTTTGTACATTGCCGATTGGTACAACCCGATCATTCAGCATGGCGAAGTCGACTTCCGCGACCCACGCCGTGATCGCACCCATGGTCGGATCTGGCGATTGACCCACAAGGATCAAAAGCCTGTCGAAAATCAACCGATCACCCCCAAAGATCCGATCGAGAAAAACCTCCAGCGACTCGCTGATGATGCGGATCTGGTAAGGCTCTTTGCAGGGCAAGCACTTCGGCGGCAAGTCCGAGCTTCGTCGACGGCCAAATCCAGCCTCGATGCCCATGTAGAGCAAGTGGCCAAGGATGCAAGCCGAGGCCTCGAGCACCTGGAACTCTCGTGGGTTCTCGAAGGCTTAGGCAACTTTGATCTCACCCTTCAAAAAGCTCTTCTTCAATCCCAGGATGGACGACTCAGGGCGGCCTATACCCATCAAATCGCTAACCAAATCCGATGGGTCAAAACCAGCCAATTCGGTTCGCTCGATCCTTCCCAAATCGGTCAATGGACCGCTCTTGGGAAGAACCTCGTCCAAGACGAACATCCCCGCGTGAGGCTCGAAGCGATCCGATTGCTCTCGCAGCTTCCGAGCGTCGAGTCGGCCCAGGCCGCCTGTCTTGCTCTTCACAAGCCGATGGATCGATTCTTGGATTTTGCGCTCTGGCAAACCATGCGAGACCTCTCAAGCGTGTGGCTGCCCGAGTTTCGATCCGGTAAATTCCGCTTTGGCAACGATCCATCGGCAATCGCCTTTGCATTGAAAGCCGTCGAAGACCCCAGTACCATCGATGCGGTTTTAACCATGCTCGATGAGAAGCTCCCAAGCGATGCCCCTGCCAATGCGCAAGCGGCCCGATCGACGATGGCTATCTTGGTCGCAGAGTTGGGCAATGGTCCTCAGCAAGCCAAGCTTGTCGATCGTCTGATCGATCCTGTTTCGCCGACGGTGCTTCCCGACGAAGCTCTCCGAGGTCAGTTGCTCCAAGCCGTTTTGGATGCGTCGCTACGTCGCAAAGAAGCCTTGGCAATACAGCCAAGCACGATCGAAGCCTTGAGCAAATTGGCCGAACAAGCCATTGCCAAGGACAAGAAGAACGAAGCTTTGGCACCTTCGGATCTGGGGCTTGCAGCCCTGCGAAGCCTCGGGCCATGGCGCGTTGGGGGCGCAAGGCCTCGCATCGAAGCAGTTAGCCAAGATGCCGGCAGTTCCTCGACGGTTCGCATCGCTGCGATTCGAAGCCTCGCGAGTCTCGGTGATGATCCGGCCAAGGAACTCGTCAACCAATTGACCCAGGATCAAAACATCGATGTTGCCATCGCTGCGATAGAAAGACAAGCCGACTCGAACTTTGCAGCCGCTGCGAAATCCCTCGTCGGACGGTTGGTCAAAGACCCATCGCGTGCTGAAGCACTCAGCAATGCCGCTGCCGGTTTCCTCGGTCGCAAAGATGGAGCTCAGAACTTGCTCGGTGCCCTTGCGGGTGTCTCGATCGATGCTTCAGCAGCCCGGCAGCTTAAATCCGCTTTGCGCAAAATGAATGCACCAGGCGATCTGGTTCAAGCCATCGATGCAGCGGGTAAGCTGCAAGAGAACCGGTGGGTTCTCAACGACGAGTTGAAAAACAAATGGCTCGAACTTGCCAAGACCCAAGGCGATCCGGTTCAAGGTGAATGGATCTACCGACGCAACGAACTCCAGTGCATTCAGTGCCATAAAATCGGAGGCGTCGGTGGATTGGTAGGCCCCGATTTGACGAGCATCGGAGCGCAGGCTCCCGCAGACTATCTCCTGGAATCCTTGCTCAATCCTGCTGCCAAAGTCAAAGAAGGATACAACGCCAAGCTCGTTCGTACCGATAGCGATGAAGTCTATGCAGGAATCCCAGTGCGCGAATCGGATGATGAAGTTGTCCTGAGGCTGGCCGACGGCAAAGAGGTCACGATCGAAAAAGGTGACATTCAAGAGATCAAAGAGTCACGGTCGCTCATGCCCGATGGACTTTTGGACTCGCTGACTCAAGAAGAAGCGATCCATCTATTGCGATTCATCACCGAGATCGGAAAGATCGACGGCAAGATGCTCGTGGCCAACAACGGTGCGATTCGCCAATGGGAAACGTTGCTTTGGACCGAGAAGGCCCACGTGCTCTTTAATCGAACCAGCTTTGATTCGATCAAAGGCGATCAATCAAACTTCACTTGGCAACTCCATCCGGCTTTGGTTTCCGGAGGTGTTCCCATGAAGTCGTTGGCCAGCTTCCGTCCTCACCCAGGGGTTCCGAACCATACATTCCTGCGAACCAAGTTGAACATCGCTCGGGCAGGTGATGTGGTGCTCGATTTCGGCAATGCGCCCAAGGGGAGTATCTCACTGTGGGCCAACGGCAAGCCGGTTCCGGTCGATGGCAAGAGTGTCAAGCTCGCCATGAGCGAAGGAGAGCAATCGGTCTTTGTTGGAGTCAATCGAGACATCCTCGGCGAAGAGTCCGTGAGCATCTCGATCGATCCAAACTTGACGACGGCCAAGCAGTAGCGCAAGTGCCAGAAGGTGGTTTTCAAGGGTAGGACTTGGTCCTACTTTTTCGGTACATCCAAGCTCAAGCGGGTTTCTTGGGGTTTGGCTGGGTCGATATTTCGATCATAATCAAATGCAGAGTGAGCGTTCTGATTTCTCGATTTTCCCCCACCCACCCGTGCGAGCATCCCCATGGCTTCTTCCCACCGCGCCGATTCCCCGAGTCGAACCAATCGTTCCCGTCGTGAGTTTCTGATCCGTTCGGCCGCAGC
>Ga0208202_1000208_pt1 | contig 14481 bp, 16 predicted proteins | sample LakMenEpi27Aug08_FD_150738 | JGI IMG/M metagenome (GOLD analysis project Ga0208202, IMG submission 150738) | Freshwater microbial communities from Lake Mendota, WI - 27AUG2008 deep hole epilimnion (SPAdes) | ecosystem: Environmental > Aquatic > Freshwater > Lake > Epilimnion/Euphotic zone ... | reverse complement strand
ATTCATGTCTATTCAAGAGATTCGCTACTTCGGAGATCCGGTGTTGACGACACCGGCATCTGTAGTGGTGGATTTCGACAAAGAGCTACGCACTTTGGTTAAGGACTTAACTGACACCATGCTGGATGCTCCTGGCGCTGGTTTGGCTGCACCTCAGATAGGTGTTCCACTACGTGTTTTCGTTTGGGATGTCGACGAGGCTCTGGGTCACCTGATAAATCCCACCTTAACTCTTAGCCAGGAGATGCAAGACGGTGAAGAAGGTTGCTTGTCTTTTCCCGAATTACGGTATGAGACTCCGCGAGCAATGCGCGCCGTTGCTCAGGGATTCAACATGTACGGGGAACCAATTACGGTTGAAGGTACTGAGTTTTTAGCTCGAGCCCTACAACACGAAACGGATCATCTCAACGGGATTCTCTTTATCGATAAGTTGTCAGTTGAAGATCGAAAGTTAGCGATGAAGGAAATTCGTGAATCCGATTGGTTCAACTTAGCTGCAGAAAAGGGTCAATCTATTCAAGTTAAAGATTCACCGCACTCAATTTTCGGACGGAACACCTAATGTTGGTCGGAGTAGCTGCTACTCCGGATGTCGCGATTCCTACTTTGGATTGGCTGATCGGTAGCGAACACAAACTCGACCTGGTTATAACTCAACCTGATAAACCCTCCGGTCGTGGTCGCGCTATGAGACAAACCGCAGTGGCAGATTGGGCCACTAGTCACGCAATTCCAATTGTGAAGCCTGAATCCTCGCAGGAACTGGCGGGAATTGTGGATCATTTAGATTGCATAATCACGATTGGTTATGGAGTGTTGCTTCCTCAGCCAATTTTGGATCTTCCTAAACATGGTTTTTTAAACTTACATTTCTCACTTCTGCCATCTTATCGAGGCGCAGCCCCAGCCCAACGCGCGCTGCAAAACGGCGAAAGCGTTACGGGTGTTTCTGTCTTTAAACTGGATAAAGGAATGGACACAGGTCCGATCTACACGCAAAGCTCAGTAGCTATTGATACTAGTTGGCGCAGTTATGAACTACTTTTTGCACTTGCTCAAGCGGGACCAGCAGCCGTAGATGCAGCGCTGTCAATGATTGAATCAGGACAATCACCTATGCCTCAAACAGGCCCTTCAACTCTTGCTCCGAAGATATCAAAACAAGAAGCAAAGCTTGATTTTTCGCAAGACTCGCGAACATTAGTTAATTCAATCAGAGCATTTACTTATGAACCTGGGGCATGGTGTATCTGGAAAGGTGAACCATTCAAGATCACCTCTGCACTTTCTCAGCAAAACTCCTCGGTGGGTCCAGGAATCATCAGTGTTGAGGGTCAGAGAATCATCGTTGGAGCTGGAAACAATTCCTATATAGAACTCTTAACCGTAATTCCGGCGGGAAAGAAAGAAATGAAAGCTTCTGATTGGGCCAGGGGAGCTCGACTTAAAGGTGGAGAAAGTTTTGACTGAGGCCAGAAGAAATACTTTTAAGTCACCAAAACCGGAAGCGTCGCGACTATTGGCATTTGATTTACTTACTGAAGTCAATCGTAATGAAGGTTATTCCAATCTCCTTTTGCCGCAAGCTTTAAATTCAAGCACCTTAGATGATCGAGACAGATCTTTAGTTACAGAACTGCTATACGGAACCATACGTATGCAAGGAAAACACGACTGGGTTCTTGCGCAGATAAGTGACAGGCCCTGGACCGAAGTTGATCCAGGAATAGTTGATATCTGTCGAATGGGTGTGCACCAAGTGCACGAAATGCGGGTGCCGGATCATGCTGCAGTCGCCTCTACTGTAGAAGTTGCACGCAAAAGAATCGGTGAATCAAAGGCAAGTTTTGTTAATGCCATGCTCAGGAATGTCACTAGGACCTCAAAAGAGGACTGGTTTGCACCCTTGGAGCAGATAAAAGATCCAGTAGAACGGTTTGCAATTCAATACTCACATCCAGCCTGGATTGTTTCTGCATACTTTGATTTACTCAAAGATTGGCACGAAGTTGAATCGGCGTTAGCAATAAACAATGAAGCCGCAACACCTACTTTAGTTTCTTGGCCTGGACTTTCTACTCAACAGGATTTGATGGATATTGGCGCAGAGCCAACGACGTATTCTTCCTACGGTGCACATTGGAAAGGCAATCCCGGCGCACTAGATCTAGTGAAGTTGCGCAAAATCGGTGTTCAAGACGAGGGCTCACAATTAGTTGCAACCGTGTTTGCAGCTGCAGCAAGTGGAACAACGTGGCTAGATATGTGCGCAGGACCTGGCGGTAAAGCTGCACTTTTGTCCGCGATAGCACGTCAACGAGGAATCACCTTTACTGCAAATGAAGTCTCTGCAGCTCGAGCCGAACTTGTGCGTCAAGTTGTAAATGGCGACCGAGTTCTGGTCCGGGATGGTCGCGATATTGCAAAGTCTGAAGAAAAATTTGATGCAATATTAATTGATGCACCGTGTACTGGATTAGGGGCACTACGTCGACGTCCTGAAGTTCGTTGGCGTCGCACTCTTCAAGATTTAAGAGAACTCACTGCCTTGCAAAGAGAGTTGATTGAATCTGCGATCTCTTCGCTCAATGTTGGAGGCGTCCTAGGTTATGCGACCTGCTCACCTCATTTGGCTGAAACTTCGATCCAAGTGGCAGATATCAAGAAAAAGTTTACAAATGTCGAACAAATCGCGGTTGACCCCTTCTTGCCGCAAAATTTAGAAGGCGGTGTCCGAGACCAAGCCATGTCCTTGTGGACTCACCGCGCAGGTACGGATGCGATGTATTTAGCCCTATTCAAAAAGAGCAGCGAGTAAAATAGGAATATGACTAAGGAAATTAGAATAACTCCGAGCATTCTCAACGCCGATTTTTCAAGGCTCAACGAGGAAATAAATTCGATCGCAGCCGTTTCAGATCTGCTCCACCTTGATGTGATGGATGATGTATTTGTTCCTAATTTCACCTTTGATTTTGATGCTGCGTCGAAGATCATTACTGAATCTTCGCTAGCAGTTGATGCACATTTAATGGTTGCCGATGTTGACTTAATCGCCGTTAAATATGCAGAGCTTGGATGTGCTTCGGTAACGATTCATGCTGAGGCCACCACCAACATCCCTCAGACGCTCAAGAACATTAGACAAGCGGGTTCACGTGCCAGCTTAGGAATAAAGCCAAATACGCAGATTGAGCAATATGCCGAATACATCGATTTGGTCGATATGTTTTTAATTATGACTGTAGAACCTGGCTTTGGTGGGCAGAAATTTATGGAGAACATGATGGAAAAGGTCAGAACGACCCGCACATTGATAGGTGACCGACCAATCTGGCTACAGGTTGACGGCGGGATTTCGATGCAAACCATTGAGATAGCCCTTGATGCTGGCGCAGACACCTTTGTGGTTGGCAGTGCTGTATTCAACGCTCCTGATCCCGCACAGATGGTTGTGGAGCTAAGAAAATTCGCAACGCGAGATTGAAGGCTCAAGTAAACTGTGTCAATGAAATCTTTTGAAGAGCTCTGGCTCGAATTAAGCCAAAAAGTTGCCGAAGGAGCAGAAGGTTCTGGGACGGTCGCAGCAGTAGACGCCGGCGTCCACGCGATAGGAAAGAAGATTTTGGAAGAGGCCGGAGAGGTTTGGTTAGCCGCTGAACACCAGAGCAATGAAGAACTAGCCGAAGAAATCAGTCAACTTTTGTATCATCTGCAAACTTTGATGCTTGCACGCGGATTATCACTCAACGACATCTATAAATACTTGTAAGGGGCCCAATGTTAAGAATCGCAGTTCCGAATAAAGGTTCGTTAGCAGAGAGTTCTGTCGAGATTTTGAAAGAGGCTGGTTACCGACAGCGCACAGATGTCCGCGACTTGGTTTTAGTTGACCCTGCTAATTCCGTTGAATTCTATTATTTGCGCCCTAGAGATATTGCAATTTATGTGGGGTCAGGGGAGTTGGAAGCGGGAATAACTGGTCGCGACTTGCTGATTGATTCAGCTGCATCTGCCGAGGAAATTTTAGGTCTAGATTTCGGTAGTTCTACCTTTCGATTCGCAGCACCAACTGGGAAGGAATGGAAGATCGCCGACATCGCAGGCAAGCGAATAGCAACTGCTTACCCCGGCTTGGTCGAGCACACGCTCAAGACTTTTGGAATATCAGCACAGATAGTTCGCCTAGATGGAGCTGTTGAAAGTTCAGTCCGCCTTGGTGTGGCAGATGTGATTGCAGATGTTGTCAGTACTGGAAATACTCTGCGTCAAGCCGGGCTACAGGTTTTTGGCGATCCGATATTAGTCAGTGAGGCAGTTGTGATTAAACGGAAAGGAACCGACATTCCTGCGGGCCTAGAAGTTCTAATTCGACGTCTTCAGGGAGTTGTAACTGCGCGCCAGTACGTTCTGCTTGATTACGACGTACTAAAGAGTTTGATAGATCAAGCATGTGCCATTACGCCAGGTTTAGAATCACCAACAATTTCTCCTTTACAAAAAGAGGATTGGGTCGCGGTCCGCGCAATGGTTTTGCGCAAAGAGACAAATCGTGTCATGGATGAACTTTGGACACTTGGAGCGCGCGGTATTTTGGTGACAGATATTCACGCATGTCGCTTGTAGTTTATAACTGAATAAGTGAGGGCACTGAACGCAATGATTGCTCTTTAATTGAGTAATCGGCCGCAGCCTCAACAATAGGTTTTGCGTTAAAAGCAATACTAATTCCAGCGATAGCCATCATGTCCAAATCATTTGCACCATCTCCGATGGCCACTGTGTCACTCAAATCAACTGAACATTTCTGTGCAAATTCCTTTAAAGCTTCAGCTTTAGCGGCCCGATCTATGATTGCGCCAACAACTTTGCCGGTTAAGTGTCCATCAATAATTTCGAGTAAATTTGCTCTATAGAAATCAATCTTGAGTTCATCAACAATTGGTTGCAGAATGTTGGAAAAACCTCCTGAAACCAAAGAAACATAGTGGCCTTGCTCATGCAAAAGCGACACTAATTCGGCGGCACCATCGGTTAATCGGATCTCCTGCTGAACCTGGCTGATGCAATCTTCTGGAACACCCTTAAGCAATGCCACGCGAGCAATCAAGCTTTGGGCAAAATCTAGTTCACCTCGCATGGCAGCCTCAGTTATTCGGGCAACTTCATCCAAAACTCCGGCCTTGGCTGCAAGAAGCTCGATTGCCTCTTGCTGAATAAAGGTGGAATCAACATCTAACTGCACAAGTCTTTTGCGGATAGTCATGGCTAGGCACCGATGGTTAGTGAAAACTCTGTCGAGTTCTCAAGAGTGGCCATGGATTTTCGTAGATCAGTTTCGGATATCCCAGAGATTTTGATTGTTAGTTCAAGCGGATCCGTCGCCGTACGTGCCAGATCTTCAATATTTGCCCCTGCATTGACTAACCCCTGAGTTATTTCCACCAAATGTTTTGGATGCAACTTTGTGGAACTTAACTTAATCGTTTCGCACGATGGTTTAGCCCGCAAGGTCGGTGATGAAGAAAACACCGCAGCGATGTCTACCGCTAAATCAGAGGCAAGTGCGTTGAGATCCTCTTCAATGGCAGTTTGATGCGCAGGATTGAGAGAAATTTGCAGAGTCAGAATCAAACGACCCTTAATGATGATTTGATCGAGATCAAGTACTGCCACCGAAAATGGTGAAAGAGCTGCAAAGAGCGCATGGGCTAATCCGGGCTTGTCCTCGCCGGTAAGAAGGATTAATCCAGAGAACTGCTCCACCTCGTGGCTAGATGTTGTCATAAGGGGGATAGGTTATCGTGAATCACTATTGCTTTTTGCGAGGTTTGCACCGGATTGAGCGTTCTAACCAGTATCTTTTGCATCTATGAGTAGCTCAGTCCTAACTCTCAATGAGGTTTCGGTTCGCCGAGGCGATCGTGTAATTCTTGGACCGATCAACTTTTCAATTTCACATGGAGAGCGTTGGGTCGTTTTGGGTCCCAATGGCGCTGGCAAATCCACTCTTCTTCAAATCTTGGCGACCAAAATGTTTCCTACTCAAGGTTCTGTCTCTGTCCTAGATAAGCAAATGGGCAAAGTTGACCTTTTTGAATTACGCACTCGGATAGGTCTATGTGGTTCTGTTATTGCTGAAGATATACCCCATGATGAAACCGTTAAAGATGTAGTTCTGACCGCAGCTTATGCAATTCTGGGGCGTTGGAATGAAAGTTATGATCTTTGGGATGAATCACGCGCTATGGCGTTACTAACTAATTTTGGTGTTCGAGAATTGGGAGATCGTCTTTACGGAACCTTAAGTGAAGGTGAAAAAAAGCGCGTACAAATCTCGCGCGCGTTAATGACTGATCCTGAACTTTTACTTTTAGACGAGCCCGCGGCAGGTCTTGATTTGGGTGGCAGAGAAGATTTGCTCAGGCGTTTTGCAAATTTTGCAGCTGACCCACTAGCTCCGGCAACAATTCTGGTCACGCATCACATCGAAGAAATTCCAGTTGGCACAACTCACGCCTTGCTGATTAAAGATGGTTTGGTTGCAGTATCTGGACCTATTGATCAAGTAATTACTTCAGAGCATGTTTCGGCAGTATTTGGAACATCCATTTCGGTAACACCTGAAGCAGGCCGGTTTTTCGCACGTGCCGCTGTTTGATCAGCTGCATCCGCAGTGGCAAGTAGCGTTGCAACCAGTTAAACCGCTCATCCAAAGTATTGATACATATGTAAAAAACCGAGACATTGCTCCTTCGCATGATCTTGTCTTTCGTGCCCTTAACCGTCCTATAGATTCGACAAAGGTGGTTTTCTTTGGTCAAGATCCATATCCGACATCAGGTCATGCCCACGGCTTAGCCTTTTCTGTCGACGCCAACGTCAGGCCACTTCCTGCCTCGCTTCGCAACATCTTTAAGGAATTAGAAAGCGATCTGGGAGTAACCAAGGCACATGGTGATTTGAGTAGTTGGTGTGATCAAGGCGTGATGTTGATCAATCGGATTTTAACTACCGAAGTTGGAGTTTCTTTAGCGCACGAAAAATTGGGTTGGCAAGAGGTGACAAATGCCGTAGCCAAGATCTTAGGAAATCGCAATGTTATCGCTGTGCTCTGGGGTAATTCTGCATTAGAACTGAAGAGTTACTTTCCAGATGATCACATTGTTTCCTCAGTTCACCCCAGTCCATTGTCGGCATATCGTGGTTTCTTTGGATCAAAACCCTTTTCTGCCGTCAATCAAAAACTTTCATTAATAGGCGAACCTACTATTTCTTGGTAAGAGAAAAGCCCCTGGTTTCCCAGGGGCTTTTCCGATTGAACTGATTAGCCAAACCAAGCGTTCATTGGTGATGACAAGAAGTACACCATAAACAAGCCTGATACGAGATAAAGCAAAGGATGAACTTCTTTGCCACGTCCTTGGACCAAACGAATTACTACGTGAGTAACAAATCCTGCGCCAATACCTACTGAGATGTTGTATGTAAATGGCATCAAGATGATGGTTAGGAATGCAGGGACTCCAATACCCAAATCATCCCAATCGATGTTTTTGATCTGAGACATCATTAAGAAGCCAACAATGATCAGAGCAGGAGTTGCAGCCTCGTAAGGGATGATTGCAACAAGTGGAGCTAAGAAAGTTGTCAGTAAGAATGCAATTCCTGTAACAACTGATGCAAGACCCGTACGTGCACCTTCACCGACACCTGCTGCTGATTCAATGTAGCTGGTGTTAGATGAAACACCAGCTGCACCACCTGCTGCAGCTGCGACAGAGTCAACCAAAAGAATCTTTTGGATGTTATCGACATTGCCATCTTTGTCAGCAAGACCTGATTCGTGACCAATTGCCGTAACTGTTCCAACTGTGTCGAAGAAATCAGATAGTAGCAATGTGAAAAGAAGCAGGATTGCCGCTATGAGTGAAACGTTATCGACACTAAATGCGCCGAAGAGATCGAACTGACCCGTGAAATCAAACTCTGGAACAGCAACTACCTCTTTTGGAACTGATGGAACACCTAGCTGCCATCCACCATCTACGATGGTTGGAGGATTTCCAGGAGTGAAGTTTGGCTTGATGTTAAATGCCTGTTGGATACCGATCGCCAAAGCAGTAGCTGAAGCAATACCGATCAGGATCGCACCCTTAACCTTGCGCACCATGAGTGCGATGATTAACAGAGTTCCAAAGACGAAGACAACTGTTGGCCAGCCAACAAGATTGCCATTGACACCTAGACCTACTGGAACTGGACCACTAGCTGTACGGCGCACGAAACCTGCATCAACAAGACCGATCAATGCGATGAACAGACCGATACCAACCGAAATTGCGATCTTGATCTGTGGTGGAACCGCCTTGAATACTGCTACACGGAAACCGGTGAGCACCAATACCAAGATGATCAAACCTTCTAGAACAACTAGACCCATTGCAGCGCCCCACGACATCTTCGAAGCAATACCCACTGCAACGAAAGTGTTTAGACCAAGGCCTGTTGCAATTGCTAATGGATAGTTTGCAATCGATCCCATAAGGATTGTCATTACGCCAGCAACTAGTGCAGTTGTAGCTGCAACCATTGCAGGTGCTGGTGCATCTCCACCGAAGAGGAACTGACCATTTGCATCTGGTGAGTACGCCAGAATGATTGGATTGAGAGCCACGATGTATGCCATCGTGAAGAAAGTTACGAGTCCGCCTCGAACTTCTTGGGCTATTGATGAGCCCCGCTCGGAGATTTTGAAATATGAATCCAGCATGAAGTAGTGCCTTTCTAATTTTGTTAACGGGGGTGTTTGCGACCCCGTGTGCGATAGGGCGCACAACCCTTGGGAAGGTCTTTATCCTATGTGTTACCTGGAAGTAACCCGAGAAACGACTCCCAGGGCAATGGCAATAGATTGACCAATCAGCAGGGTGAAGAGCACAGTTCCAAGGCCCACAGTTCCGCCCAGAAGCCATCCCGCGATCAAAACCGAGCTTTCAATGGCTAAGCGAACCCGACCTATGCGGATGCCCGAACGGTTATGAAGGGCGGTCATCAAACCATCTCGAGGACCTGGCCCTAAGCCACATGTGATGTACAGGGCAGATCCAAAACCAACCATCGCTATGCCAATTAAGCAGTAGATAATGCCGATTGCATAATTATTTTGCGCCGGAAAAAAAGTAACTCCTACTTGAATCGCCAAAGCAATAATTACGATATTCGAAATAGTTCCAAAGCCTGGTTTTTCTCGAAGTGGAATCCACAACAACAAGACCAAAGCACTGATCGCAAAAGTGGACCAGCCCATAGTGATATCAAGTTTTCCGGAAACACCTTGTGCCAAGACTGACCATGAGCCATTACCGATCGTGCTTTGAATAACTAGGGCATCGCCCAATCCAAAAATGAAAAGGCCAAAGAAAAGAACACCAACGCGAAAGGGCTTTAAGTCCCAACGAGAACTAGCGGTCCACGGGGTATGTGGAACGGTTTTATGCGGACGCAAGAACTCTAGAAATGGGTTAGACATTGCATGAGTATAATCAGCAAATGTTTCCTGGTATCGGCACAATCATCAATGTCCTAACGATTGTTTCTGGGGCGTCTCTTGGTGTTCTTGTCGGAAATCGAATGCCAACAAGGACCAGAACTTTATTAACAGATGTTCTGGGTCTAGTTACCCTGCTTGGCGCAGCATCAGCTTTACTTCCTTTGTGGTCGGATCGCTACAACAACGCCCTTCCACAAGGCTGGAGTTTGCTGGTTGTTTTAGGCTCACTCTTAATTGGCGGCCTGATCGGCTCGGCTTTGAAACTAGAAACACGCTTAGATTCTTTGGGCGAGAGTTTAAGAATTCGATTTAAGGCATCGAGTGAATCAAATTTTGTGGAAGGTTTTGTTGCCGCCTCACTGCTTTTCGCTATCGGACCTCTAGCAATCCTCGGAAGTATTAGTGATGGAATGGGAACTGGGATAGATCAGTTGATCCTAAAAAGCACGCTCGACTTTTTCGCTGCGATGGCTTTCGCCACTTCACTTGGTTGGGGAGTGGCTGTTTCAGCGATACCTGTTGGTATTTATCAAGGACTATGGACAGTCGTTGGTTTCGGCTTGGGTGAAGTTTTGGATGGATATCAAGTAGATGCCATGACAATCGTTGGTGGGATTATGTTGATTTGTATCGCCCTTAAATTGCTCAACATTAAAAGCGTTGCGGTCGGAAACCTGTTACCAGCTTTAGCTATTGCACCGATCTTGGCGCTGGCTGTAAACGCCCTTTAAAAACTGGCTGCGTCAATCACGAATCGGTATTTAACGTCACTTGCGACGGTTCGCTTGTATGCCTGGTTGATGTAGTCAGCCTTGATTACTTCTACATCGCTGACAATTGAATGCTTTGCGCAGAATTCAAGCATTTCCTGCATCTCTGGAATTCCGCCAATCATTGAGCCTGCAATGGAACGACGACCATTAAGCAAAGTTCCAACATGTACTTCGTACGGCTTACCTGGAAGACCAATTACTACGAGCGTGCCATCTAATTTCAGTAGATTTAGGTAGTCGCCGACAACCAATTCGGCACTTACCGTGTTCAGAATGAGATCGAATGTTTTCGCTAGCGGAGCTAAGTTGCTCGCATCTTTGGTGCTCACGAAATGATGTGCGCCCATAGCCATTGCATCAGCTTCTTTGCTAGGGGAGTGAGACAAGACTGTGACCTCTGCGCCCATGGCTACTGCAAACTTAACGCCCATGTGTCCTAGGCCGCCCAACCCCATCACCGCTACCTTCATACCGGATTTAACTTTCCAATGCTTGATGGGGGAATACAAAGTGATTCCAGCACACAACAGAGGCGCTACGCCTTCCATCGGCAAGTTGTCAGGGATTCGTACCGCATAATCTTGATTGATGACAAAGTTATTTGAATAGCCGCCCATCGCAACAGTTGTTCCGTCACGTTCTAATCCGTTATACGTTCCCGTCATTCCTTCTACGCAGTATTGCTGTAATCCTTGGACACAACTTGCGCACTTACGACAAGAATCAACAAAGACTCCAACCCCGATTTTGTCGCCAACAGAAAATTTTGAAACTTTGCTTCCAATTTCTGTTACCACTCCGGCTATCTCATGCCCGGGCACCATTGGAAAAAGGGCAGGACCCCATTCTTCGGCGACCTGGTGAATATCGCTATGACAGATACCTGCGTACGAAATATCCAAAGCGACGTCATATTCGCCAACCGCTCTACGATCAAATTCATAGGAAGTAAGGTTGGATTTTGCTGAAAGCGCTGCATAACCGCGTGATTTAATTTTTACTCCTTGAACGGTAGGGGGATGGAAGATGTGTGGGCCGCACGTGATGCCCGGGCAGTAACTTGACGCATGTGGTGTCTGCGGCAGAGAACTTCATAGGCCACCGCTGCATCCGGTGCGACATCGCCAACAACAACTTGTTCGCCTTCTACAACCATCACGCCACCAACTGTTCGCGCATTGTGGGTTGCACGGGAGCCACACCAACACAGTGCCTCCACTTGCAGAGTGTTTACTCGATCTGCAAGTTCGACCAATCGTGCCGAACCTGGAAAGAGTTTGGTTCTAAAGTCAGCCAAGATTCCAAATGCGAAAACATCGATTCCGAGACCATCTACAACGCGAGCTAATTGATCAATTTGAACACTTTCATAGAACTGAGCCTCATCACAGATTATGTAATCGACTCGTTCACCCATAGATAACTTATCTACAACTAGTTTGTGAATGTCTAGTTCTGGGAAAACTTCTATTGCAGGGCTGGAAAGTCCTAAACGCGATGAAATTACTCCAGAACCTGCACGGTCCTTATTTGTGAAAATTAATCCGGTACGGCCCCGACTTTGATGATTGTGCGCAGTTTGAAGAGCGAGAGTGGATTTTCCGCTATCCATGGTTCCGCAGTAGTAAATCAATTCAGCCATGAGGCGCATCTTGCCATAGAGCTAAGAAAATAGCCCTTTATCGCGCAAGGCGGTTTCCAGCAGTGGCGCCAGGGCCAATGCGGACTGGACAGAAATGTGTGAACCATCACGGTAGACCACATAACCATCTTTGATTGAAGAGCAAACATTGGTACACAACCACGGCGTTGGATCAATCTTTTTAAAACCATTAATAATCACGTTAGGAGTTTTTTCTGTCGTATCGCAATCCTTGACATCTTGAGAAGCTAAACAATTCGGAATGTCACGAAGGGGTTGAGGCGTATCGCTGATGTAGATCAAGTTCCTCGAAGAACCCTGCAAATCTGCTAACAAGCGACGTTGACCTTCATTCCACCATTGCGCACGGCTCGAATAGCCGCGAGGTTCAGTGAAGTACTGGAAGCTACTAAGGATTACCGCCGTTGGCTTGATCTTCTGGATTCTCTTTACTGAGTTCTCGCGCCACTTATCGCATTCAGAATTCTTGTATGCGCCCTGATCAGAACGAGGAACATCAACCGAAGGGCACGCTGACTTAGTTAACGAAATAAGTTCGAAACCTTTTTCACGTGCGAGCACTTCCAGGGTTGGAAACCATTGGGCAGCGTGTGAATCACCATAGAGAACCACTTTTGTAGCAGAGCCTTTTTCCCCATAGGTACAGTCGCCAGATTCGACTTCGCCATAATTAACATGGCAGCCGTCGCCATAGACCGCCGGTTTTGCCACGACTTGCTCCAGGTTAAATGAGTAATTGGTTCCCTTCACTTTGATGACTGAAGATGCTGTCGATGCAATAGCAACACCAGCCAAAAGCGATACAGCGGTTGTTGTGGCAAAGAATCCATAGGTTTTTTTCGCCGAGAAGCTGCGATGCCGAAGTGGCTGCTCAACAAATTTACTGGTGATATGTGCCAACACAATTGTTGAGAGAATACAGAGTAAACGCTCTCGAATTTGAAGCGGACGACCCAAAGCACTGCTTGGCAGAACTAAGGCGGGCCAATGCCACAGGTACAAAGGATACGAAATCGCACCTAACCACTGCATTAATCGGTTATTGCTCAGATCATTAAAAAACCTTGGCCATACTGGAATGGATCCGATAAGAATTGCTGTGGCAACTACGGGTAAAAGTGCATTGAAACCTGGGAATGCAGTGCTTTCATCAAAATTAAAGGTCGCTATCGCAATTCCAATAGCACCGACCCATGGCAGGAATCGGTTTCGCAAATACCTGTCGGGGATGAAAAGTAGTAATGCTCCGAAACCAAGTTCCCAGGCACGAGTAGGAAGTGAATAAAAAGCCCAGATTGGCGCGACTTGTGTCAGGTAGATCGAAAGCAAAAGAGACAGCGCGGTAACTATCGCAACGCCTTGGAAAATTGCTCGCTTGCCGTATCGTGATAAAAACAGAATAAAGATGGGCCAGACAACATAGAACTGCTCTTCGACCGCTAGCGACCAATAGTGAATGAATGGTGATGGCGTTGCATTGAGGTTTTGATAATCATTCTCCCACCAGGCAAACAGGTAGTTTGAAACATAGGCTGCTGCAGCAAATAAATCTCGGCCCAAGGCATCCCGAGTTATCGCAGGTAACACAAACATTCCAACTATTGCGGTGATAAACAAAACGAAAACTGAGGTGGGCAGAAGTCGCTTGATTCGTCGTTGGTAGAACTCATTAAGATCTAGGCGACCGGTCTTATCAATTTCTCGAATGATTAAACCTGTAATGAGGTATCCCGAGATCACATAAAAGATATCCACGCCGATAAACCCACCTGGCATCAGGCGAGCATGGAAGATTGTTACAAGGAGCGCAGCTACTGCGCGCAATCCTTGAATTTGAAGGATACGCATTGCTAAGAAACTACCAGCGAAGTTACCGGAATCTCTGGATATTTTTGATTAAGTCTTTCACGACCTGGAAGACCACTTATCTCAAGGAGCGCAAGCACATGTGTCACTTGCCCACCCAAACGCTGGATCAATTCAATAGCCGCGCCGATAGTGCCACCTGTTGCGAGAACATCATCAATCAGTAGCACTTTGGCCCCCGGAGCGACTGCATCAATATGGAGTTCTAAAGTGTCGTCGCCATATTCCAGACCATAGCTCTCAGAAATAGTTAAGTGCGGAAGTTTTCCCGCTTTTCGAATAGGAACGAAGCCACTTCTTAGTTGATTTGCAACTGCCGAAGCAAAAATAAATCCACGAGCTTCAATGCCGGCAACTAATGTTGATGAATCTGCAAAAGCCGCGAATTTTTCAGTGATTGCAATGAAGGCTTCGCCGTGGGCAAGTAAAGGCGTGATGTCCTGAAACCGAATTCCTGGTTTTGGGTAATCGGGAATTTCACGGATGAGCGATAGAGCGTCATCTATTTTCATGTGTCCGAGAGGGGACTTGAACCCCTAATCCCTTGCGGGAACTAACACCTCAAGCTAGCGCGTCTGCCAATTCCGCCACCCGGACTAAGTGATAGGAAAGGATAGCAATTG
>Ga0208202_1000206_pt1 | contig 14605 bp, 9 predicted proteins | sample LakMenEpi27Aug08_FD_150738 | JGI IMG/M metagenome (GOLD analysis project Ga0208202, IMG submission 150738) | Freshwater microbial communities from Lake Mendota, WI - 27AUG2008 deep hole epilimnion (SPAdes) | ecosystem: Environmental > Aquatic > Freshwater > Lake > Epilimnion/Euphotic zone ... | reverse complement strand
CCGAGCGAGCTTGGGCTCGGATGCTGGCTCTCTTCGAGAAAACACTTAGTTAGGAAGCTTCAGGGCCTCGCGCCCAACTGCTTTTTGAAAAACCGCTCGACATGCGCCGCGCCCCACTCAAATCCAATCGTTCCTAAATTGATCCGAATGTCGATTTAATGTTGTTGGGCTAACGCCTTACCCCGCTTGGCCCCCCTTCTCCACCGGGGCTTTGGCCGGGGGAGTAAGGGGCGGGGGGGATGAGGGGGCTGTGCGCGTAGGGCTGTTTTCCTCAACCGCTGATGAAGACGGAAAATGAAAGCGGAACATCGCAAGCTCCCCAGTGACCCTTCACCGGAGGGCTTGCGCCCAACCGCTTTCAAAAAAACCCCTCGGCATGCGCCGAGATACACTCAAATCCAATCTTTCCTAAAAGGATCAAAATGTCGATTGGATGGTATCGTATGTCAACGACATCCCAATGCTTCTCTTCGAGTACGAAGAGAACCAGTGGTATAAATTTTCAGCCACGATAATTCCGGAGGATCCTCAAAGACTGAAGATCCTCAAAGACTAAGGTGCGATATAGAAGGGGCTCGTCAAGATCCAGCAATGGGGCTGGTCCAATAACTCGAGCCATAATTCGACTCGGTAATTACCTGGCCCGGGAATCTGCCAAGTGAATTTCTGATGTTCGCCTTGATAGACCAGTTCGCTCGGAGACTCAGGCGACGTCCGATACACTTTCCACTTGGCATTCAATGGGGCTTGGCCAACGAGTTTCAAGTCCTCTTTATTTTTGAGAAACTCCCAATCCAAGTGCGATCCGATTTCATGACGGTTTTGCTGGTGTTCGATGGCTACCTCAAACCCTTTGGAATCGGCAATCCAGTCAAAGGCTACAAACGTTCTTCCCTCATCGAGGGCATTCCAAACAGCTTCTTGGGTGAGATCGCTCACGAGCAGATGCGTGCCGGCATGCCTTAGGCTGTATTGATACGGATCCAATTGCAGTTTCAGGAGCATATCCCCAGGCTTGGCCGTGTCAGGAATTTTCAGCAGGGGAGCCACCAGTAAACGCTCGAGCTTGAGCAGTTCCTCTCCGAGCGCATCGGTAACGAGCACCTTGCCATCTTCACCTAAGAGGATCCGTACACCTACGTTTTGATGAGCGTCATTGGCCGCAACACCGGTGTGAGGAGCGATCAAGCAGAGTTGATCCCAACGGGCAAGATAATCATCGGGATACGTTTGCAGGGCCGAAAAAGCTTCCTGAGGATATCGATCGATCAGCTCTGCTGTTTTGATCAACCACAGCGGATTTTTCATCGAGTCGATCATGCGTTTTTGCTTTTTGAAGTCTGCGTGCGTGTTGTAGATTTCCACGCCTGTAAGACCTTGGATTTGCCAATCCATGCGTTCTTCCAAGTGAGAAAGAAAGACATGTCCACCGCGGTTGCGTACGATCTGAGTGGTTTGCTGAGAATCTGCGTTTTCGAAGGGACGCAAGCTCATGGTTGGATAGACCAACATGCCTTTCATCTCAGCTCCTGGAATAAGCAGGACGCCATCGCGTAGACCTCGATGGCCGTCTTCGAAAAAGTCCTTCTCTTTCGAAGGGTGTTCGGTAAACAGGAGGACTTCGGTGCCCGCTCGCTTGGCCGCAGCGACGATATCTTCTATTTTGCCACGCGAGTCATGCGACAGTTCTGAGTGGACGTGGAGATTGGCTCTGACTGTTCGAAACGGTCCTCTCGTGGTCAAGTTTTCGCGACGGAGGGAATACTTTTCGATCGCATCACGGATGGCTTGGAGATTCTTGCGAGTGAGCCGATCGACAGCATCCTTGGTCTGAGAATCCTTGGTGGATAAGTCCTGCGCCAGAGAATTCGGTGGAATCGCCAGGAGTCCGAGGCTAAAAACGGTTAACCAGACGACTTTCAAGCTCAAACTTTGCACGATCCTATGCTCCCAGCAGTGAAACCGAATTCTGTATTTTGTCTGACCCTATCGTAACCTATTTGAATCCTCGGGGTTATGCTACTACTCAGATCGACCGCCCAAGTCTTTTGGTAAGTAACTGGAGTGATCGCATGATTGGGATTGGTTTTATCCAACCGCTTCGAGCCAAGTTGGCTTGCGTCTTACTAAGTGGAATGCTGTGCACCTGGGCCGGTATTGCGGCAGCACAGGAGATCTCACTCAACACGCAATCGGTTTCGATCCAGGAAGATCAAGTCGAGTCGATTGGTGGTTTTTGGTATGTCTCGAAGGCCGAGCCGAAAACCTACTATTACCGAGATGCGGGCCGATGGCTTGATCTGTTTTCCTACCATTGCAAGGATTCGAATAAGGATGGGATTGCGAACCTGCAAATCTCCCATGATCAAAATCATTTGATCATCAGAAGCCAAGGGTATCCGAACCATCCGACGGCCATTTTTCCTAACAGCGACAATCCCAATACGATCAGCGTTCAGGACTTCACGTTCCGTTTGCCCTTGGTGCCTCGTAAGAGTGAAACGATCACTCGATTGCCGATGGGCCCTGTCGGGATGTCCCTCAATGGGGTGGTTTTCTTTAATCCTTTCGAGATGGAAGGGCGCAATGCGGTTGCCGGCTATGATGAGGTCTGGCTCGATTCCTGTTGCGGACACCCTCAGCAGACGGGTGTTTATCATTACCACAAGTATCCAACCTGCGTAAAATCGCCGTTCATCGATGACGGCAAGTCCCATTCGCCGATCATCGGATTTGCTTTCGATGGCTACCCTTTGTATGGGCCTTACGAATCGGACGGCAAGATGGCGATGGAACTCTCTGGAGAGCAAGCCTTGGATGCGTGCAACGGCCATAGCGATTCATTGCGGGGTTATCATTACCACGTAACACCCAACCGATTCCCCTACATCTTGGGTGGCTACGCAGGCGAGGTTGAACCGACGAACAATCGCGAATTTCGTCGTAACGCAGGGCGCATCAGAACAGGTCCGATCCAAGACAACACCCAACCGGGTGATAAGTATGGAAAGATTATTACTTCGGTTCGACCTGGAAATCTTGTTCAGGGCAAGTCGCATGAGATCCACATCGAGTTTGATCCGACGCAAGCTCGCCGACCGATTCCCGAGGGAGCACCGACTTGGTTGCAAATTGGGCCTTACGAAGCAGAGTCGATCCAGCGCACTGGCAATAGCGTGACGGCCAAGATCACGATCCCCAAAGATGCGACGATCGGCGTTTGGCTTGATTGCCACATGGAGTTCGGCTCGGACCGTCGCCCGTTGGTCATCAAGAGAAATGACGCAGCGAGAGTCACCTTTGACTGAGCTATGTCATCCGATCAACGGATCACAGGTGCAAAGTGGACGTAGTTCCAATGACGATACAGTTCACTTCTTTCCAATAGCTCATTGTGAGTACCGACATCAGCCACCTTGCGGTTGTGCAATACGATGACTTGGTCTGCGGCTCGCAGGGTCGAGAGTCGGTTTGGCAAGACCATCACGATGCATGCATGATTGCGAGCTTCTAGTAGCGCCCTGGTCGTTTCAGCTTCGATTCCTGCTTGGGTGCTTGCGGGTTCTTCGGCCACGACGATGCTTGGTTTTTTCAGGAATGCTCGAACGATCCCCAGGCGGAACATGAGGTCGGGGGAGAGTCGTTGCTCGTTGAAGCTTACGAGAGTCTGAAGTCCATCGGGCAGTTCCAGCACCGCTTCGCTGACACGGGCAAGCTGTGTAATCTCTCTTAGGTCGATCGTCGCGTCGCGCTGCAATCCGAGCCATAGATTGTCTTCGATGGTACCAGTGACTAAAGGTCCATTGGGTGCAATCCAGAGTGAATGTTGGCGGATCGATTCGCTCGAAAGATCCTTCGAATCCACGTCGTCGAACATGAGCCTGCCGCTTACCGGTTGCCCGAATCCCAAGATCATTTCAACCAAGGCTTTTGAAAGGAACGGATCCGAGGAGATGATGGCAGTGAGTTGACCTGGCTTGAAAGAAGCAGAAACATCGTCGAGGAGTTTTTGGTTGTTTCCTGATTGGAGCGTCACATGCTCGACAGATACACCTTGCGAAAGGTTTTTTGAGAGCATTTTGGTGGCTGATGAAGAAGACGTGGCTTGGATCGCCAAGTATTCGTAGATCTGGGCTAGCTTGGGGGTCGCTTTGGCAACCGAAAGCCTAGCTGTTGCGATGCGATAGCCGCTGTAGATGGCTGCACAAATGCTTGCCGTCCAAACGAACCCTGCTCCGAGTGAGAGGTGTTTACGCGGATCGAGCATGCCCAGGGCCAGCAAGAAAATCAAACCTGTTCCAAGTGCGGCTAGACTCACCGGAACCAGTGGCAACTTGGCTTTATCGTAGCTAAGCACTTGGCTAGCTGCGTTGCGGTAGGTCGTCATATTCGATCGAAAGTGATCGAGCGTTTCACGAGAATCGTGTATCGTGGCCATCAAGGGGGCGGTTTGCGAGACTTTCCCAAGTTGTTCATGGGCAGCGCCCCAGCGTTGTTGCTCGACCCAACGCTGCTTGATATGACCAGCTTGCTGCCAAAGATGAACGTTGCGAATGATCCAAGCTGCGATCAACGCAGCGATCGTTAGCAGTGGATGAATCAGTCCTGCAAGGATCACAAGCAGCCCAATTTGGAGAAAGTGTTTTGGGTAGACCTGCAACCAATTGATAATCGCCATTCGCATCGCAGGAATGGTCTGCTCGTGAAAAGACTGCAACAGCCCCGCTTGAGCCGACAAGCCTCTTTCGAGGGCCAGAGCTCCAGAGTGATGGAACAGACGTTGATGCATTTGCTCTTCGGTATCGAGTGCACTCTGTACGCCCGACCTGCGTTGGAGCCAATTCAACACGCTCATGAGAGCAAGTCCAACCCCCAAGAGACCGATTAGGCCCAGCGCCTTGTACGAAGAAAGCAAATTCCAAAATGGCAGATTGCTATATTGAAAGCGAAAAGGGCCGATGGAAGTGTATTGGGATCCGGTGTCGATGGGCACCTGCGAACCTTGCTCGAAGGATTGCTCGACCTGCTGATGCTCCCAGCCCATCAAGTCGATCGTAAAGCCACCGAGGATCAAAAGTGATGGAACGAGCAATGCCAAGACTAAAGCAAGAAAATTTGCTATCCATGCAGATCCAGGTGTCCTGAGTCCGCTAGCGGGTGGCCAAAAATTCGGAAACACGTTGCACTCGATCGATGGAGGAAGGATTTCGTTTCTTTCATCATTGCCCAGGATAATCTCGGGGCAAGCGTAGGGGCTATTTGGACATTCGGATTGGAACAGTTGGGGGGATTTTGAGGGGAAAATCTTGTCGAAAATTCGATGGATGCACGGACGCAACGCCCGGCGAGGCAACTCGTTGCTTTTTTACAACCTAGGGTTTTGGTGCAAGTTTCGGCGAATCGTCACAGACGAGTCGAGATTCTGACTGATTCTTTATCGGATTGAATATGAACACCGCGATTCTCAAGGAATTCAGGCCTAAGAGCCAAGTGGCCAAATCCACCGTGCTGTTGGTCGATGACGACCGACTACTGGTCGAATCGACTCGAATGTGGCTGGAACATCTCGGTTTCCAAATTGTAACGGCCAGTAATCTTCAGCAAGCTCGAGCGAGGCTTACGGATTCTCCTATCGATTTGCTTTTGACAGACCTACGCTTGGACGAAGGTTGCGGTTTGGAAATCTTGCGAACTGCTCAAGCGATCCGGCCCGAGTGCCCCCGATTGGCCATGACAGGTTATTTGAGCACCGATTTTGAGATCCAAGCGATCCGAGCCGGAGCCCTGAAAGTCTTGAGCAAACCCCTGGATGATGACCAGTTGCTATCGGTGATTCAAAAGATCTTAGGCGAGCATCAACTTGCCAAAGAGGATCGTCGATTATCTTCGGAGCTTGACCGGCGAGCCAAGGCCGACAGCCCTTGCCAAGACCAATGGTTTGGCATGGGAAACAAGATGCAAGAGATTTTTGATTTGGTCGACCGGATTGCGGATTCCAAAGCGAGCGTTCTGATTACAGGTGAGCCTGGGACTGGTAAAAGCAAACTCGCAAAAACGGTCCATCAACGGTCTGTAAGACGCTCAGGACCGTTTGTAGAACTGGCCTGCGGCGGGATCCCCGAAACGCTTTTGGAAAGCGAACTTTTTGGCCACTGCGCTGGGGCCTTTACCGGTGCGATGCAGAACAAACTTGGAAAATTCCAGTATGCGCAAGGGGGAACACTTTTTCTCGATGAAATTACGACGGCTTCCATGGCGATGCAGGTCCGTTTGCTGAGGGTTCTGCAATCACGGCAATTTGAGGCTGTCGGAAGCAATGAGACGATTACCACCGATGCTCGCATGATCTTTGCGACGAACGAAGACCTCAGGCATGCGGTGGCTATGGGTCACTTCCGAGAAGATCTTTTCTATCGTATCCATGTAGTCCCCATCGAGCTTCCTCCCCTTCGGGAACGCCTTGAAGATCTTCGAGAACTTGCAGACGGGTTTCTGGCTCAAGCTTGCTTGGAGTTTGATCGCCAGATCGATGGATTCAGTCCGGGGGCTTACCGAGCCATGCTCGAGTATCCTTGGCCTGGAAACATTCGGGAATTGGAAAACACCATCCAACGCGCCGTGCTCGTATCGATCGGTAATAGGATCGATGCGCAAGACATCGAGCGATTGCTGATCAAGGATACTCTCGTAAGATCTTCAAAGTCACAGATCGATTCGACCTGCCGCAAGAGGAATCCCAACCAGTCTCGATTCGGTTGGTCTGAACATTTCAAAGACCTGGACGAAGCGCTCTTGGAACCCGAGCGAGAGATTCTCATCGGAGCACTCGAAGCCAATGGATGGAATCGCCAAGCTACAGCGATACGGTTGGGGATCAACCGAACGACTTTGTATAAAAAAATGAAAAGACTCGGAATTGAAATCTCCGGTTCTTTCCAATAAAAAACCCCGCGTTGCCGGAGACGCCCGATAACCAGCAAGCGGGGATTGGTCCCACGTTTAAGGCCAAGCACGCCCGATGACTCAGCCAAAAACGCAAAACGGGACTGCTCGAATTTTAGAAGGCATGCCGTGAAGCGACCAGAAAAAAAGGATTCAACGGCTTGGTGGTTCCAGGATCGTGGCGCCTTTGTTGCCGTATGCACCATGAAAAGTGCTGAGGCAAATGACAATCGGGGGCTAGGTTACCAGTTGTTTCGGTTTTTACGCGTCGTTTCGACACTTTGCCATGCGCCGCTAGGATCCTGCAGATGATCCGCATCCGTGTCCGTTTACCCATTGCTATAATGGGCAGAGAGCCTTCAAGTCGGCTCGGGGTGCATCGCCCGAAGACACTAAGTAGCACAAATCAAGAAAGAGATCGATGACTCAATCCGTTACGATCGACGGAGTCGCACTGACGCTTGCCAATCCGGTTAAGAATCCGTCACGTTGGATCGGGCAATCCGAACCGCTTCGGCAGCTTGCGGCCTGCTGGTTGACTGTCGCTCCGAATGATCTGCCTTTGACTCCTCGGCTCGTGGGAGTGCCGGGTGTGGGCAAGACGGCTTTGGCGATGGCCGCAGCGAGTGCTCGGCAGCAAGAGCTCTATATTTTTCAGTGCACTGCCGATACTCGTCCAGAGGATTTGCTTGTAACACCGGTATTGGCAAGCAACGGAAAGATTGCCTACCACGCTTCGGCGCTGGTCACAGCAATGATCCGTGGTGGCGTGTGCGTGTTGGACGAAGGGAATCGGATGAACGAGAAGTCATGGGCTTCGTTAGCTCCCCTGTTTGATCAACGACGATACGTCGAATCGATCGTTGCGGGAATCACCATTTCGGCGCATCAAGATTTCCGAGCTGCCGTGACGATGAATCAGGACGATTCGACTTACGAGATACCAGACTATATCCTCAGCAGGTTGCAACCAACGCTGCAGGTAGGATTTCCCAATCGCAAAGATGAACTAGCGATACTTCATTACCATTTGCCTTTTGCCGAGGCAGATATCTTGGAGCTCACGGTCGATTTTCTCCAGCAGGCGCATTCGCTTAAGCTCGATTTCTCAGCTCGGGATGGCATCAACGTTTTGCGGTATGCCATCAAACGCCTAGCTGCACAGGATTCAGGGCATCCGCTTTCGAAGGATCATGCTTGGAAAGAAGCGGTGATGGCTTGTTTGGGTGACGAAGCTCTCGATTTGGCGGCCCTTGCAGAGAGGAAGCGACAAGCTCTTGGAGGAAACACCCTGCCGATGGGTTTGGATGATTTCTTTTTTGATCCAGATGATCCACTACGTCCGGAATCCGATTCGGACGAGGATTTGGATGAGGATTTGGATGACCAGGATGACAACTACCGGTAAGACGATTGGTCGAAGACAAGATCTATGCTTCAAAACGAATTGATTTCTGCGAATTGGAACAAGTTGATTCCAAGGTATCTTGTGCCCATCGAACCCAAGCGTATGGGGCACTATTTCACGGATGTGCTGATCATCGGTGGTGGGTTAGCGGGGATGCGAGCAGCTCAAGAGATCGACCCTTCCCTACGCACTATGATTTTGACCAAGGACAAGGTCGAGGAGTCCAACAGCGCTTATGCGCAAGGGGGTATCGCAAGCGTCTGGGATCCTGAGGATCGTTTTGACAATCATATCCAAGACACGCTCGTTGCCGGTTGCGACCTGTGCGATCCGAGTACTGTCGAGATGGTCGTACGGGAGGCTCCAGATCGGGTCGCAGAGCTTATTGGTTGGGGAACTCGTTTCGATCAAATCGATGGAGCGTTGATCTTGGGACGCGAGGGTGGTCATTCCCATCAGCGCATCATCCATGCCCTTGGAGATGCCACGGGCAAAGAGATCATGCGAGCGATGATCAAGCACACCCGAAGTCTTTCGAACGTCGAGATATGCGAGGAAGCTTATACGATTGATCTTTTATCTCATGAAGGTCAGTGTTGCGGTGCCGTGGTCTCGATCCAGCAGAGGCCTGCGGTATTGATTTGGGCTAAGCAAACGATTCTATGCACGGGTGGCTGCGGGCAGGTGTTCCGCGAGTCGACCAACCCGAGGGTCGCCACGGGCGATGGTCATGCGATCGCCTTTCGGGCAGGAGCCATGATGAGGGATATGGAATTCATGCAGTTTCACCCGACAGTTTTGTACATCGCAGGTAGCTCTCGAACGCTCATCACCGAAGCGGTCCGAGGCGAAGGTGCTTACTTGGTCGATTCCCATGGTTATCGGTTTATGAAGGACTACGACTCGCGGCTCGAACTTGCCCCTCGCGATGTGGTCAGTAAATCGATTGTTGCCCAGATGGACAAGACGCAATCGGCCTGTGTCTATTTGACCTTAGCACACTTGGATCCCGAGCATGTCCGGCAGCGTTTCCCTGGGATCGCTAAGGTTTGCCAAAGCTTTGGTTTGGATATCACCAAGGATCCGATTCCGGTGCGACCCGGTGCCCATTACATGATCGGCGGCGCGCTTGTCGACCAACACGCTCGAACTAGCCTTCCGGGCCTGTGGGCCGCTGGCGAAGTCACCTCCAGTGGACTCCACGGTGCGAATCGATTGGCATCCAACAGTTTGCTCGAAGGTTTGGTGTACGGGGCTGTGGCTGGCCGAGGCGCCTCGCAAGCAGCTTTGAAAGACTCGACGGTCGGCTTGAGTGTACTCCCCATCCGTTACGAAGCCGAACGCAGCGATACCCAGGAAATCGATCTAGCGGATATTCGCAACTCCGTACGCTCGCTGATGTGGCGGCAAGTCGGAGTGCATCGCAAAAAAGAACGTCTCGAGGAGGCTCTCGAACAACTCATCCGCTACAGCAGCTATGTCTTAGCGCATCGTCCAAGTGGGATCGAAGGCTGGGAGCTACAAAACATGCTGACCGTCGGATTAATGATGACCCATGCGGCTCTAGCTCGAAACGAATCGCGAGGAGTTCACCTGAGGCTCGACTATCCCAAACTCGACAACGAGCATTGGCGTAAACATCTTGCCATGCAAAATACTTAAGAATCGTCGGTCGCTTAACTTCGTTGGTGGATTTGCAACCTGCGACGAGCAATTTTCAACTCGATCGAACCGGGCAACTGCATCCTTTTTGGATGATTGGAATACCTCGCAGAATCGATCCAAGCGCGCACTCGATCCCAGTGCCGAAAACTGACTTGCCCAAGTGGCCAACCCATGCGATGCCAGATGCCGACAAGCCCACACTGAAGTATTGGCCAAGGCAATTCGGCAAAGTCTTTCCAATCGGCTTCGATTTGATTCTGGCCCCATCCAATAGCCGGTGAATCCAACCACTGCCTGGCCAATGCCTCGATGACTTCATGCTCTTGGCGGATGAGTTCCAAGGTAGTGCGTAGTCGGTGTTTGAGTTGATTCGACCCGATGAGTTTCTCTAGATACGGAAGGCATTCGTTGCGGATGCGGTTGCGTGTGAATTCGTTGCAAAGATTGGAGCGATCGATTCGGTACGATTGGCCGATCGATTCCAAATACTCGATCAGTTCGGACTTCCATAATCCGACCAAAGGGTGAACGAGCGTCAGATCCTCGGAAAGTTTTCTTTCGATGCGAATGCCGGCCAGACCGGCGGGCCCTGATCCTCGGAGCAGATGATGGAACATGGTCTCGACACTATCGTCGGCCGTCGCTCCGGTGGCGATCCACTGAGCTCGATGCTGCTTGGCAACATCCTTGAGAAAACTTATGCGAGCCTTGCGCCATTGGGCCTCGCCGGATGATTCGCAAGACTCAGGTAGAGCAGCGAACATCGCATCGAGTTTGAGTTCAGAAGCAAGTTGCTTTACGAAGTGCTCATCGCGGTCGCTTTCAGCCCCCCGAAGTTGGTGGTTCAGATGGGCGATGACCAATCGGGTGCATTGCTGGATATTGGCTTGCAGAACGATACCGTGGATAGCCCGAACCAGTGCGACGCTATCGGGCCCTCCACTTACAGCCAAGACGATCGTTGAGTTACGCCAACGATCGATGGGCCAATCCTGGATGATCGATTCAAGGATTCGATGCATACCATGCCTGGTTTAGGGTTTAGCCCCAGGTTCAGCGACGGGTTTGACAGGTGTAGGCTTTGCGAAATCCCCGGCAGTGGCGATGATGAATTTATCTGGATCGATGTATTCAGCGATCGCATCGTTGACCGTTTCGACGTCCAGATTCGCGATTTTCTCTTCAAGCTTTTCGAAGTAAGTCATATCGCGGCCTGCAAAGAGGTTACCTGCCAGGGTGTTTGCCAAGGCACCATCACGGGCTCTGTTGAGTTGTTGACTTTGCAAGAAGCCTTGGATGCCACTGGAGAGTTCTTTATCCTCGACCCCACTTTTGACGAGTTTCCTAATCTCTTCGTCGATTGTCGCAACAAGTTTGTCGCGATTCGATGGATTGGCGATCGCTACGACGCTCAAGGACGCAAACTCATCGATCGGATTTGCGCGAAGCATACTTGCGACGCCATAGGAGAGCCCTTCTTGCTGTCGAACCCGGTCCCCGAGGCGCGAAGAGAGTGTTCCTCCCCCAAGGATGTAGTTGCCCATGACTAGGGCGGGATAGTTCGGGTCGTCGTCTCGCATCGCGTATTGCTGCGCGGCGAAGTAGACGGAATTGGCTTTGTCGGGCGTTTCAATTGATTTCAGAGGTAATTGCAAATCGAGCGTTGGGGAAATAGCCGCGCGCTGATAGGGAATATTGGACTTCCAATTCGCCAGAATACTCGAAAGCTTTCCTTCAACTTCCACTGGATCGAAATCACCGACGACTGAGACTTCGCCTTGAGTGCCCGAGAGAAAGTTTGCGTGAAGTGATTTAACGTCATCGAGTTTCAAAGCTTTGATGTCTTCGAGTTCTTCTTCGACGGTCGCATCGTAGCGAATATCGCCTCGTTGGTAAGGGTTCAGCGCCCTGGTGACCGTGCGCATGGCCAAGAGTTGAGGTTCTTGAAGTTGACTTTCGAGTTCAGTGATGGTTTGAGACCTTAGCAGTTCGAACTCTTTGGGATCGAATCCTGGCTCTCGCAACATCTCTCGAACGACATCGAGGACTTCTAGGAGCGTTTCGCGTTTGGTCTCGATGCTGACGCTCAAGACTTGGCGAACCGATTGAACGTTCAGGTTGGCTTTAAGTTCATCGAGTTTATCGTTGAATTCCTGAAGAGGCATTTTTGCAGTGCCTCGCGACAAGATTGGCCCAAGGAGCTCGATCGCAGTGGATTTGCCATTGAGGGTATCTTCATCGCCGAATCGAAGATTGAGCGTTACGTTGACTGTAGAACCTCGGGTCTTTTTCGGGAGCATCGCAAAGGGAATCCCGGATTTGAGTTTGCCTTTGATGAGCCGAGATTCAATGTTTCTCGGGGTTGGCTCGAAGGCCTCACCTTCGCTGGCTGCTTGGCGTCCGACGTAGCCTGAGAGCATCGGTTCGAGGCTGGGTCGGTCGGGAACTTCGATTCGCTGCGATGCGGTAACAGGTTCAAAGATACCGACGGTGCGATTATTACGAACTAGGAAACGCTGGGCGACTTGTTGAACCTGGGCTGCAGTGGTCTTTTCGAGGTTGTCGCGGAAGAGAAAGTACAACCTCCAGTCACCTTGTGCGGCCCAGTCGCTCAGAGCGATTGCCAAGGATTGTGTTTTCGCCGAGAGCAATTCCCGTTGGTTGAGCAATTGCCTTCGAACCCGATCGACTTCGGCATCGCTGATAGGGTTATCGACCAAGTTTTCGAGAGTATCGAGCATCGTCTTGCGAGCCTCTTCGATCGAATTTTCCTTGGGTATCTGTGCCAAAATAGTCATCAAACCCGGATCGTGAAGCGAGGGTGCATCCGAGGCGACAAAGGTCGCTTGCTTGGTCTCGACCATGGCTTTGTAGAGTCTTCCACTGGGCACATCGGTCAGCACCGCAGCGAGTATCTCGACGGCAGGGAACAGAGGATCCGAACCGGCGGGAATATGGTACACCGCACCGATGTACTGAGTGTCTGCGACGCGTCGCACGGTCGTGATACGATCACCGTCTTGAGCGGGCTCAACGGTATAAGTCTGAGGGAGGGGAGTCTTGGGCCTAGCCAATACGCCAAAGTATTTTTGAATCCAAAGCAGGGCCTTTTCCTGTTCAAAGTTTCCAGCCACGATGAGCATCGCATTATCGGGTCGGTAGTACTTGCGGTAGAAGCCTCTTAAGCTATCGACAGGTACGCGTTCGATGTCGCTGCGATTGCCAATAGTCGACTTGCCATAATTGTGCCATTGATAGGCTGTCGAATACATGCGTTGCTGGAGAACCCCTACCGGGTTGTTCTCACCTTGCTCAAATTCGCTACGAACGACCGAGAATTCCTTTTGAAGATCTTCGCCTAGGATCTTGCTGTTGACCAATCGATCGGCTTCCAAACGGATTGCAAACTCGAGATTGTCATCGTTAGCCGGAAGCGTTTCGTAGTAATTGGTCCGATCGAGCCAAGTCGTTCCGTTGAAATCAGCACCTCGATCCTTGAGGGCCTTGGGAATGTCCGGATGCAGTTCGGTTCCCTTAAATAGCATGTGCTCAAGCAGGTGAGCCATGCCCGCTTCGCCGTATCCTTCGTGCCTTGAGCCGACAAATATCGTGGAATTGACCGTCACCTTCGGTTGGCTACGATCTTGGAATAGCAAGATCTTGAGACCATTTTCCAATGCGTACTCGGTGATTCCTTCGACGGTGGTAATTTTTTCAGGCATCTTTTCGTCTGCAAATCCGATTGCGTTAAAGCTCATCCAGCATCCTAAGGCAAGCAACGCGATGGGCTTTGCCAGCTCAATACAACGAGAGAACATAAGTAGCACTCCGGAAATGCGCAGTTGAAGTGAGAACCTCGCGAGGAAAGGTTCAAAGGAAAGGAAGTGGGAATTTCCCGTTGGGAGACTTCCAAAAATTGTACTAAGGAAACAAGATTTGCATCGAGGCAATCTATGGTTGCCACTGGGAATCGTATAGATTTCCCGGCTTATCGGGAGCCGAAATCACCAATCGGCGTCACTATCGTAAGATTGCATTCGCAAAGGAGTTAGGCTGACAATGGCTTTTCGAAGCGTTGCCTCTAGCGACTCGTTGGCCGAGGGCCAAGGAATCGAAGTGATTTCGGATGGAAATATTATTGCTGTATTTCGCCATGGCGGACTCTTGTACGCGCTCGATGGGGTTTGCATGCACCAGGGCGGCCCGTTGGCCAAAGGTAAACTCTGCGATGGCAAAGTCCAATGCCCTTGGCACGGATGGACGTACGACTTGCAAACGGGAGACAATGCAACGACGTGCCAAGCTATGCTCAGAACCTATCGGGTTCGCGAGGAGGGTGGAAAAATTGAGGTTGACTTGGGGGATTAAGCCATTCTAGCATCCGCCTAGGTTCCGGGAATTTCGCCTGGAATCTATGAATTCGCCCTGAAGGATTTCGACTACACCATCGGTCAGGAGGACCGCAGTGCAAACGATTAAAACCGCAGTCGTTGTCGTTTTGTTGCTCTTTGTACTCTACGGCGGTTACATTGCGCTTAACCATCGAGAGCCCGAACTGAGCCCCGAATTGCAGGGCTTAATCCCACCGGA
>Ga0208202_1000203_pt1 | contig 14686 bp, 10 predicted proteins | sample LakMenEpi27Aug08_FD_150738 | JGI IMG/M metagenome (GOLD analysis project Ga0208202, IMG submission 150738) | Freshwater microbial communities from Lake Mendota, WI - 27AUG2008 deep hole epilimnion (SPAdes) | ecosystem: Environmental > Aquatic > Freshwater > Lake > Epilimnion/Euphotic zone ... | reverse complement strand
CAACAATCGAAAGTATGGTGAAACCAACGGATGCATTTCTCGGTTTACGCCAAAACCCGTCAATTTAGGAATTCAAGCGAAGCACGCAATGAAGTGCGGTCATCCGGGAGCAGTTTCCAAAGTGATCTGGAAATACCTTGAATCAGACGACACAGGCGATCAATACGAAGTGCAACGCATTTCTCCTTTTGGAGACGCTAACGAGAACCAGCAATGGGTGCCCGCATGAGCAACCTTACTTTTCGTCAGGATGTCGACGGGTTGACTCAATATCTGCAGGCTGAATATGACCTAACGATCGTCGAAGATACATTCGAACTTGTGGATGGCTGGAAGTGCGGGCATGTGACACTAGCAAACAAATTTGTCAAAATCCGTTTTGTTGCGGGAGCGCCCCGAGATCAGTTTGTGGATGTATCCATATCGCCCATCGATACAAATACAAGCAAGGCCAAGCGTGGTCTTAATGTTGGCGGATTTGCTTATCGGCTTGGTGTTCACCGGGAGTTCTTTCCTGAAAAGTACTCTGATGACACTAAAAAGCAGTTCTTTTCCTTTGGGTCGCTGGTACAGTTGACATCCAGTGTGATTTTCATTTCCGTACACTGCAAAGCGTTCTTGTTGGGCGACCTCGCGACTCTGGGATGCTCATTTTGCTGCTTTATAGATAGTGAACCGTTTCATACGTTTGCACGGATCCCCATCGGTAATCGATAAACTTACCCGCAAGGCAAAACGTCGGTATCTTCGATCTACGTCGCGATCATTTTTTGATCGCGCATCCAGGCGATTGCATCGGAGATGGATTGTTCGACTGGGCGAATATTATAGTCGAGCTGATCCATCGCAAGCTTGCTCGAGTACCAATGGAACTGAGATGCCATCGCGATCGCTGCCGAATTGATCAGCGGTTCTTTGCCTGTGATTTTTCCCAATAGATCGCCCGCACAACCGGCGACGAACTGGCCCGGTCTTCGCAAAGAAGTCCATGGCAAGCGGCTTGCGAATTGCCGAGTGATTTCCTGCCACAATTTGAAATAAGTCCAGTTCTCGCCGGCTAGCACATAGCGTCCGCCTCGGGGGGCTCGATCGATCGCTCTGAGCATCGCTTGAGCAACATCCCTTGGATCGCAAATGCTGCAACCGCCCGAGGGTGCCAGTGGCGGAGCACCCTTGCGCAGATCCAAAATCATTCGTCCACTGCTTGGCTTCCAATCCCACGGGCCGAGCATGAATCCCGGGTAAACAATCACCGCATCCGAACCGTTGGCGATCGCCTCGGTGACCTCTTGCTCTGCGGCTCGCTTGGAGACAACGTAAGTGCAAGGGATTTGGCCATCGCCGGGGGTCTGCTCGTCGGCGATCCGTTCCCGCGAACCGATCGCAAGGGTGTTGACGGTCGAAACGTGAATCAACCTTGCACCATGTTTTTGGGCAAGCCGAATCGCATTGGCTGTACCGGTCTTATTGGTCTGAATGCCTTGATCGCGTTGGCTCCAACCGATATGGATGTGCGCCGCTGAATGGATCAGTGCATCGATCTTACCCTCGATGCGATCGAGCGATTCCCATTGCGTGATATCTGCATCGAGCTTGTCGACATTTAAATTTTTAAGCGATAAGGCACTCGATGCGTTTCTAGATATAGCTACCACCTGGATCCCTTGATCAAGGGCCAAGCGAGTTACGTTGTTCCCAAGCAAACCGGTCGCTCCGGTAACGGCAATTCTCATCGGATCCCACGCAATGCATTCGAAGAAACAATACCCCAGTCTTCCCTATCGATAGATCTTACCAAAGAATCGTCGTTTCTGTAGCTCTCCAAAAGATAGGAATCCTGATACAATGCCCAGTCCATCCCTCGATTGATTCACCGTTTTGCCCCTCATCCAAGCCAGTCCCTAATGCCGATCATCGAAGTCAGAAATCTGACCAAACAATTCGGAGCCGGTGATCTGGCTGTTGATGTTCTCAAGGGTGTTAACCTCAAGATCGAAGCCGGGGAATTCGTTGCGCTTATGGGGCCAAGCGGCTCGGGCAAAAGTACCCTCATGAGCATCATCGGGGGGATTGAACCACCGACCTCGGGCCAAGTCTTGCTCGACGGCATCGACATCGCCAATCTCGACGACGATCAGCGAACCTTGCTTCGACGCAGGAAGGTCGGCTTTATCTTCCAAGCATTCAACTTAATCCCAACGCTCAGTGCGATCGAAAACGTCTCTCTCCCGCTTCAACTCGATGGGGTTCCATGGAAGCAAGCTCAGCAGCGCGCTCAGATAGCCCTCGAACGAGTCGAGATGAGTCACCGCATGGACCATGTGCCCTCGAAGCTCTCGGGTGGAGAGCAACAGAGAGTGGCAATCGCCCGAGCACTAGCGATCGAACCGGTGATTCTCCTTGCCGATGAACCTACTGGGAATCTTGATTCAAGGCAAAGTGGACGCGTCACCGAATTGCTTCGAGATCTTGCGACTTATTCGAGGCAGACGATCGTGATGGTCACCCACGATGCAACGGTTGCGAAAACTGCTTTTCGACTTTTGAAATTCAAGGATGGGAACGTCGAACGCGATATTGCCCAAGAGGATTTCGAAGCCAACGCGTCGGTCTTTCATGCGTCCTCAGTTCAAAACGCGACGGGCTGAGCGGAGTAACAGATGGCTCTTTCGAGACTCTCGCTTAGGGAATTGCAGAGCCGACCTGCTAGGTCGCTTTTGACTCTTTTGAGCATCATCATCGGTGCCGGAGCAATTGTCGCAACCTACATCGCTTCGGACAGCGCTAAGCTCGCACAGCGAGCGATGGTTCAAAACGTTACGGGAAATGCCCATTTGGAGATCCAAGCTGCCGGAGGGGGATCCTTTGATATCCGCGAGGTTCTGTTTCTCAAAGAGCTCGAAGGGATCGAGGTCATCTCTCCATCGGTTCGCCGATACTCGACCTTGGCAACACTCGATGCCGACGGCAAACCCGATCGCAAGCATCGCGTCCAACTCCTAGGAGTCGACTTCGCAGAAGATCGCAAAGTGCGAAACGTCGAGTATGTCTCGGGGAAAGACCCTTACGGCGAATCAGAAGATGACGCCAAATCCCAAGAGCCAGAGGTTTGGTGCGATGAGGGATTGGCCAAGTCGGCGGGGCTCTCGGTCGGTCAAGAAGTCAAGTTGCTCACCAAGACGGGGAATCAATCGGCAAGAATTGCGGGGTTGCTCAAGTCCAACACCGCCGCATCGGCGTTTCAATCTTCGGTGCTCATGGCCCCGACTCGAACGATCCAAAAATGGACTCGCTCGGTCAATAAACTCGATATCGTGCAACTAGTGCTCGCTGATGAAAAACAACTCGATGCAATCCAGGCGAAGATAGCCCAGCGACTTCCCCAGGGCGTCTATGTTCGTCAGCCACCGATGCGAAGCGACTTGGCAAACGAAAGCACCGTCGCGATCCAGCGAGGCCTACTCATAGCAACGATCTTTTCCTTGGTGATGGCTGGGTTCATCATCTTCAACACTTTCCAGATGAACGTCGGAGAACGCCGGCGTCAATTGGGAATCCTTCGAGCCATCGGCACGACGCGCAAGCAAGTCCTTTCGATGGTACTGCGAGAAGCGGCGATCCTTGGGATTCTTGGAAGCATCCTAGGTTGCATCGTTGGCTATTTTGGTGCGGGACTTCTGAATCAATCGACTGCAACGCTCCTGGGGATTTCGATTCCAAGCAGTTCGGTGGGGATCATCCCCATTTGTCTTGCGATTGGATGTGGATTTATTGTGTCGCTTTTGGGTGCTAGCTTGCCTGCTATGACTGCAGCAAAGGCTTCACCGGCCGAAGCGATGAAGAGTGTCTCTGAGTCGGACTCGAAAACCCTATGGGCCCTTTGGTTCGTCATCGGATGGATCGTCATCGCACTCGGACTGCTGATTGTTTGGGCTTCGACCTACCAGTACATCTCAGTGCGATTCGGGACGGCGGGTATCGTGATGGTGATTCTGGGCGTAATCTTTCTCTTGCCTGCGTCGCTTCCGCTATTGACCAGGATCGCAATCGCTCCACTGATGGCTTGGATGCCCGTAGAAGCACAACTAGCGCGACGACAGGTGTTACGGCATCCTGGGCGTTCGGCGATGACCATCGGTATCCTGCTGGTCGCTATGGCCATGGGCTTGGGCATGGCCTTTACGATTCTCGATAACATCCGCGATGTGCAGTTTTGGTACAAAAGAACCATCGTCGGTGACTTCTTCGTTCGGGCCGCGATGCCCGATATGGGCAGTGGTCATGCAGCCGATATGCCAGAGGGGTTTCCTGAAAAGGTTGCCGCAGTCGATGGCGTTCTAGTAAGCGACACGATGCGGTTTGTAAGTGCGCGCGCCGGGGAACTGAGCGTCATTGTCATCGTTCGCCAATTCAACTCGCAGACCCAAGATTTTTTTGACTTGGTCCAAGGCAAAGAGGATCAGGTCATGCAAGGCATCCGCGAGGGCAAGGTGGTGTTGGGATCGGTCCTGGCCGAACGATCCCAACTGGCCGTCGGGGATCTGGTCGAACTTGAAACAACCGAGGGCAAGGTTAAGCTGCCAATCATCGGAGTCACCAACGAGTACATGGCAGGCGGATTGACTCTTTACATGCAAACCGAGCAAGCCAAACGCTTGCTCAGTGTCGATGGCACCGACGCGGTCATCGTCCGAACCGATCCTGCCAAGAGGAGTCAAGTCAAAGCATCGCTTCAGAAGCTCGCTGACTCCGAAGGGCTCATGGTTCAGTCATTTCAAGAAATGGCAAGCATCATCGAAAACATGATCAATGGAGTAGTCGGTGGTCTGTGGGTTGTGCTGTTCCTGGGCGCCTTGATCGCCGCTTTTGGTTTGATCAACACCCTTGCGATGAATATTCTCGAACAAACCCGAGAGATCGGAATGCTTCGTGTTGTGGCTATGACGCGAGGGCAGATACGACGAATGATTCTCGCCCAGGCGCTAATCATGGCCTTCATTGGTATTCTTCCCGGAGTTCTCTTGGGGGTCGGCGTCGCAGGTGCGATGAACCTGAGCACCTTGATCGTCACTGGGCATGCTGTCCGTTTCCAGTGGTATCCAGCTTTCATTCTTGGGGCGTTGATTGCCGAGGTGCTCATCGTGATTCTTGCAGCAATGTTTCCTGCCGAACGCGCCGCTCGATTGAATCTTGCGAAAGCCCTCCAGTACGAGTAACCTAAAGTCCCAATCAATCATGCATGAATCAAGTGCATGGGACTATCGATCGCAGATCAACTGAGGGACAAAGCTTTGGACGCCTCTTCGAGCAACTGGATCCAAGTAGATAACCTAGTAGAAATCTCAACAACCTTTCCCGACGATATTATCGCTGATGATATCGCCGAGGTTTTGGTCGAGCGACAACTGGTGGCTTGTGCCCAAGTCTCCGGGCCGATTCAGAGCACCTACCTGTGGAAAGGGAAATACGAGCAGTGCTCGGAACATAAACTTTGTGTGAAAACCACCCTCGAACGAATGCCAGCGGTTGTCGAACTGATCCGCGCTAGGCATCCTTATGAAGTTCCCGAGATCACCGCTCGAACGTACCAGTGGATGACCGAGGACTACGCTAACTGGATCATCCAGTGTACGGCCAATCCGATCGAGATCCCCGAGTCGCCCTAGCCATTTCGAGCCTGCAGCCTTCAGCTTGCAGCGTCACAGCGAATAAAAGGTCTCGAAGAGCAAAAGATTCCTCCATCCCAGGAAACGGAAATTCAGTGGAACAGCCCTTGCCATGGATCCAGCGATTCGAGCTCATGGCGATGTTGTTCCTGCACGGCATGGCGCTTGCAGCTTGGTTTGTGCCGATGGGTACAGTTCTACAAGCTTGCGGATTGGGGGCTTGGACACCTTTTGCATTCGGGGCATCGGCTGTGGCTGCATTGCTGTCTCCCCTTTTCTTCGGGGCAATGGCCGATCGTTCGGTTCCCCCCATCCAAGTGCTGCGATGGGTCAGCATAGGAGCTGGGCTCTTATCATTGGTCACTGCGTTTGCCTTGAAACAACAACTAGGAGGGCTGAGCATTTGGCTCCTGATTCAGCTTCAAGCACTCTTGAGCGTCCCTACCAATAGTCTCTCGGGTTCGATCGTTCTTGCTCGAGTTGCCAACGCGCATGGACAGTTCGGGGCAATTCGCGCGATGGGTACTGCCGGTTGGATGGCAGGATGCTGGATCGTCAGTGGCCTCGAGTTGGACGCCAGCGAAAACACCTTTGCACTCAGCGGTTTTCTTTGGTTTGTTCTTGCAGCATACACATTGCTCTTGCCGGCAGGGGTTGTGCAATCAAGCAGTTCTGGCCGATTGACGTTGCGACAGAGGTTTGGACTCGATGCCCTGTCGCTCCTGAAAGAACACGATCATCGGGTGATCTTTATCACTGCGGCACTTGTAGCGATTCCTTTTGCTGCCTTCTATCCCTACACACCGATGCATATGAATGATCTTGGGATGCTGCGCACCAGCGCATGGATGTCTCTAGGGCAAGTCATCGAGGTGGTGATCATGTTCGCGATCGGTTCGGTGATGGTCGAGTGGAAGCTTAAGCGAGTGATCCTCGTTGGTCTTTCCACGGGCCTGCTACGTTATTTCTTCTATGCAATGGACGGCCAAATCCCGCTTCTACTTGGAGTTGGTTTGCACGGATTGGCTTACACGTTCACCTACATTTCCACCCAAATCTATCTTGCCAAGAGGATCGCACCGCAGTGGCGGACGCGAGCCCAAGCCCTCTTGAGCCTGCTTGTCGGTGGCATTGGGAACCTCACTGGATACTTAGTCACCGGCACTTGGTTAGCCATATGTACGAGCGGTTCGGACGTGAATTGGCAGCAATATTGGATCGGTTTAAGCCTGCTGGTACTTGCCGTTTTGATCTATTTTGCAATGAATTACCAAGGGGAGAAGGTGTCTCCAGTAGCCACCGATCTGGCCAATACGGCTTGATTACAGCACGGATTTTGACTAGCCTCGTCTTATGCAAAGCGCATGGCTAAAACTCGTTTTGATCTTCTTGGTGACGATCCAGCAGACCGTCGCTGGAGTTTCGTGCTGTTGTATCGCATCAGGGGCCATGGCTGGAGGATCTGAGCAAGCGGCAATAACTTCTTCAACCAAACCAGCTTGTAGCAAATGCAAATCCAAGTTTGCATCGGCCAAGTCCACTGGGAAACAATCAGGTTCTAGCCCGAGGCTAAGCACCGATACATGCAATTGCAAATCGTCTATCGATTGCGTTGCAACACAAGTCAGCTCTGTCAAATTTGAGTCTTCGAAGACGAAAAAACATGCTCCTGTCGGTGCCGATATTTCTGACCGATTATGCCAGCGTGATGATCTGCATGCGCGCATCTCTTATATGGCCTCTCGATTATCAAGGCCCTTGGAGATCGAGCCTGCGCCGATGACGATCCTTTCTAGATTGTCGCTCTTAAGCTCTTGGGTGATCTGAATCGATTCTCGAATCGTCGAGAATCCAACCCAAAAATTGTCGCAATGGAAACTTTGAGTTTGAGTTCCGTAGCGCACCGAATGTTTGCTAACTTCGATACGTCCCTAGTTGCGAGGCCTTATAATGAAATTTGCTAAATTCCTTCGGCCAATCTTTTTTCGACCCATCTTTTATAGTGCACTGATTTGTGTCGGCTTGTTTTTAGGTTGCGAGCAAAAGTCGGACTCGGCCAAGTCGAGCCAGCAAAAAACCGGTCTTGGAAAGCACGACCATGACCATGGACACGAACATGAACATGAACATCCACCTGGGGCTCACGGGGGAACGATCGTGCCACTGGGTGCTGAAAGTTATCACGCCGAAGCTCTCTTGCAGGAGGATGGAACGCTCAGACTCTTCATGCTCGGTAAAGATGAATCTCGAGTCCAGGAGATTCAGGTGCAAACGATCAAGGCATTTGCCAAGCACGAAGACTCCGTCGAGGTGAGAAATCTAGAACTTACCCCCGAGCCTCAGTCTGGGGATAGCGAGGGCAAGACATCCCAGTTTGTAGGCAAGATACCCACAGAATTGTTAGGCAAGTCCATACGCGTAACGATCCCCAACATTGCAATCTCTGGTGAACGATTTCGCATTGCCTTTGAACTCAAAGCCCATGAAACTCACCAACATATGGGCAGTGCGGCTCAGGCAGGCGAGGAAGAAAATCTCTATTTGACCGCAGGGGGTAAATACACCGCTGCGGATATCGAGGCCAATGGCAAGACCATCCCATCGATCAAGTTCAAGGGGATTCGCTCGAATCACGATGATAAACCGATGCCTGGTGACAAGATCTGTCCGATCTCAAAAACCAAGGCCAATGAGCAGTTCGTGTGGATCATCGACTCAAAAGCGTACACCTTCTGTTGCCCTCCTTGCATCGATGAGTTTGTCAAATCAGCGAAAGAGCAACCCGATACACTCAGAGCACCCGAGTCTTACATCAAAGAGTAGTGCAAATGATCCGCAAGTCACTGAGGGTTCTGTTTTGGTTTGCAATGTGCGTATGCTTGGGCTTTGAATTTCAAGGCACTGGTAATATCCGAGCGCACGAGGGTCACAAACCGTTGCCAACCAAGGGGGTGGAAGTCGACGAAAAGACGGGGACTTTGATTCTAAGTGCGTTGGCTCGCGATGCAATCGAAGTCAAGACCGAAGAGGTTTCACAGAAACCACTCCCGAGTTTTATCAATGCCTTTGGAGCATTGACCGTTCCTTGGAACAATCATGCACTGGTCGGCTCGCCCATCGAAGGCCAGGTCGTCTCGGTTTTGGTGGTCGCTGGAGATAAAGTTCAAGCAGGCCAAGTCGTGGCTCAGATTGCCTCACCGATGATCGAGCAGATGCAGAAAGACATCCGGGATTTAGTCGCTGGAGTCCGTCTGGACGAACAACTTTTCCAGGGTGCTCAGGAAGCAAGCAAAAGTGGTTCGATTCCAGCGGCAAGACTCTTAGAGATTCAGGCTTCCTTGTTCCAAAAGGAAACGGCATTGAAAATTGCCAAAGCAAAATGGGTTGGACTCGGCCTCGATCCGGCGATCCTCGAACGCATCGTAGCTGAGCCCAGTGTCTATCAATCCGTTAGACTCGGACTCACCGCCCCGATTGCAGGTACGGTTCTGCATAACGATCTGACCGTAGGCAAGGTCGTCAATCCCAAGGAGCATGTCTTGGAGATCATCGATTTGTCGACGCTATGGCTTCGGATCGAAATCCTCGAAAAAGACATCTCAAGAGTAAGCCAAGGAGACTTCGTCGAGTTCTTTCCAACAAGCGGTCAGGACAGGTCGATTTCCGGAACCATAAAAGTCATTGAAAAAGTTCTAGATCCTCAAACCCATGTCGCTACGGCTTGGGTGGATTGCGCCAATGATGATTCCAATCTGGGCGAATGGTTGCCCGGAATGACGGGTCGAGTCCGAATCGGTCAGGGCTCAACATCGCCGAAATTGCAGGTTCCTGTCTCGGCGATCATTCGAGACGGTGCCGAACGTTTTGTGCTGGTCGAACAAGAGCGTTCCGGAAAAGCCTCTTTGTTTCAAAAAATTCCGATTGCTATCGGAGTCCATTCGGGTCGATATGCAGAGGTCACCCGAGGTGAATTGGTTCCCGGTGATCGTGTGATGACTCAAGGTAGCAGGCAGCTTGGGCACCTCTTCTCCCAAGGGGTACTAAGGCTCAGTCCCGAAGCGATGCAAGATATTGGACTCAAAACGCAGATCGCACAGATTCAGGGGATTACCAAGATCGTTTCAATCGACGGTGTGGTTAGTTTACCTCCTTCGAAACTTTCGCGTGTATCACCTCAATTGTCGGGCAGGATCCACCAGATTCTCGTCGATCGCGGAGCATCGGTACGCAGCGGAGAACCACTGGCACTGGTATCGAGCAGCGAATTTCAGGACATGCAACTCAGCGGCATCCAAGCTTATCTTGAGCTAAAATTCCGTGAGTCTGTGTTGGCGAATATTCGCCAAGCGGGATCCAATGTACCGCAGCGTCAAAGGCTAGAGTCAGAAAACCAACTTGCTTCTGCCAGAAATCAGCATGACAACTCGATCAGTAAACTCAGACTCCTTGGGATCCTGGACAAGCAGATCGAAGCGATCATTCAGTCGCAACAGGTACTGCAGTACTATCCTGTGACAGCTCCTATCGATGGAACGGTTGTCGGATTCAACAAAGCGATTGGGCATACCGTATCGGCAGAGGAAGAATTGTTCGAATTGCATGATACTTCCGCGAGACTGATCGAAGCTTACGTCTCTGAAAAAGATGCTGGAGCGATCCACCAAGGACAAACGCTACGATGCAGAAGCGTTGCACAGGATGATCGCAGTTTCCCCGGCGTCGTTCTTTCAAGCGGAAAGTCGCTAAGCAACCGAGGACAAACTTTATCGGTGTGGGCCCAAGTCGAGTTCGAGCCTGACGCGTTGGTCTTTCACAATATGCTTTGCAGACTGTCGATCGAAATCCCCGAGTCGGCCACTTACCAAGAGCGTGCTGGTAACGCTATCGAAAGCAAACCAGCGGTTCCTCTGTCGAGTATTCTGCGTGAAGGAAGCCAATCCTATGTGTTTGTCGCATTGACCGATGGGACCTTCGAGCGACGCCGAGTTACCCTGGGGGCAAGCGACGACCGTCGGGTCACTATTCTGACGGGACTCAATCCCCAAGAGACGGTGGTGATCGAAGGCGTCTCGGCACTTCAGACCGGATATGCGGCGGTCCAATAGAGGGTCTGGTATGTTTGATCGAATCATTCGTTTATCCTTGAACCATCGGCCGTTGGTGCTATTTCTAGCGGTGGTTTGCGCCTGCGCTGGACTGTGGGAAATGACACGAATCCCGGTCGATGTCTTCCCAGACCTGAATCGTCCCACGGTGACGGTGATGACCGAAGCACCAGGTTTAGCTCCTGAAGAAGTTGAAATGCTTGTGACTCGTCCATTGGAGTACTCCTTCAATGGACTAACGGGGGTCCAGCGAGTCCGATCGGCTTCGGCGATCGGACTTTCGATCGTCTGGGTCGAATTCGGTTGGGGGACCGACATCTATCGGGATCGGCAGATCGTCCAGGAAAAGCTCTCTGTCGCTAGAGATCAAATTGTAGCTGGCAATCCTACGATGGCTCCGATCTCCTCGATCATGGGTGAGATTTTGCTTTTGGGAATCCGTCCTGCTGTTGTCGAAGATCAGCAGAACCAGGATTTGCAAATGGCGATGCGTACCTTTGGTGAATTCACCCTTCGAAACCGTTTAAGGGGGATTCAAGGTGTCGCGCAGGTGACTGTCATGGGGGGGATGCTCAAGCAGTATCAGGTTGTGACTTCACCGGAGCGATTGGCTTCACAAAACATCTCTTTGGCGCAGCTGACCGAGGCAATCCAGAGAGCCAATGTGCTTGCAGGCGGCGGATTGATGGTTCGGGATACCGAGGAATCGATCTTGCGGATCAGTGGTCAGTCGCTATCGCTGGAGGATCTCCAGAACACTCCGATCCTGTGGCGAGAGCAGCGTCCGGTTCTGGTAAGGGAAGTTGCCGATGTGCAGTTTGGTGGGCCCATTCGACGTGGTGATGGAGGTGCCAACGTCCGAAACTTACAAAATGGCAGCATCCAGGGTGGGCAGGGGGTTATTCTTGCAGTTCAAAAGCAACCGGGCGTCGACACGATCAAGCTTGATCGTGAAATCCAAATTGCTTTGGACTCGATCGAAAAAGAACTTCCTCCGCAGATGATTCTCGAAAGACGATTGTTTCAACAATCGAGCTTTATCCAAACTGCCGTAGCTAACGTTGCTGAAGCGGTTCAAGATGGAGCTTTGTGGGTGGTGGTCATCCTGTTTGTCTTCCTGTGGAATTTTCGAGTCAGTGTCTGTTCGCTCATCGCGATGCCACTTTCGATCTTGATGACCTTTATGGTCTTTAGGGCAATGGGGGCGACGATCAACACGATGACGTTAGGAGGGATCGCCGTCGCGATTGGTGATCTGGTCGATGATTCCATCGTGGATGTGGAAAACATCTTTCGCAGACTCAAAGAGAACCGCCAGTTGCCGATCACGCAGCGCAGTTCCACCTTGGATGTCGTCTATGGGGCATCGAGGGAAGTTCGCAGTTCGATTGTCTATGCCACGATGATCGTTGTGCTGGTTGTCGTACCTCTTTTTGGGCTGACCGGGCTCGAAGGGCGAATGTTCGCTCCACTGGGTCTTTCCTATATTGTGTCTCTGGTTTGCTCCTTGCTGGTTTCGCTTACGGTGACCCCGGTGATCGCCTCCTATCTGCTTCCTGGGGCAAGGTTTCTCTCGGACACACAAGACGCTTGGTTGGTCAGAATTCTCAAAGCGATTGCTCGTCGCATATTGACTTGGACACTGGATCATACCGGTACGGTTTTCGCAGCGACTGCCATCGGTGCAATCCTTTCGATTTGTTCAGTCGCTTGGATGGGAGGCTCCTTTCTTCCTGAGTTCAACGAAGGGAGCTACACGGTTAACTTGCAATGCTCACCGGGAACAAGCCTCCAAGAAAGCATTCGCGTGGCGCAACGATGCGAACAGATGCTCATGGAAATACCTGAAGTTGTCTCGATATCCCGAAGAACTGGTCGAGCGGAACTGGACGAACATGCCGAAGGTGTCCATTCCTCAGAGATCGATGTGCAAACTCGACTCGCAAGGATCCCAAAACCCGGTCTTGCTTGGGCAGTACTACGAAGATTGCCGGGTTTGCAGTCATTTGGATATCAGCAGCAAGCTCGGGAATCTCGCAAGATCATCGAGGAGATTCGTGAGCGTGTCACGAATATTCCTGGAGTTCAAATCAATATCGGTCAGCCGATTTCTCATAGGCTCGATCACATCATGACCGGGGTACGAGCTCAGATTGCTCTGAAGGCGTTCGGTGAAGACTTGCGGCAACTTCGAGAAATCAGCCACGACCTGATCGACGCGATCCGCGATGTGCCGGGTGTGGTGGATTTGCAAGCTGAACCCCAGGTCGAGATTTCGCAGATTCGCTTACAGATCAAACGACAAGAGGCGGCCCGCTACGGACTCACACCGGGCGATCTAGCGGAACTGCTTCAGACCGCTTACAAAGGCCGAGTCGTCTCCCAAGTGCTCGACGGGCCCCAGTACCACGATCTGGTTGTTTGGTACGACGAAGAGTCCCGAAGTTCTCCCGAAAGAATTCAGTCGACGATCATCGATACGCCATCGGGCAGGCGCGTGACATTGGGCCAAGTTGCCGAGGTGATCGATACGACAGGGCCCAACACGATCAATCGCGAAGACACCCAGCGCCGGATCGTTGTCCAGTGCAATGTCCAAGGCCGCGATTTGGCCAGTGTCGTCAGAGACATCGCCATACAGGTTCGTCCTATCCAAGAAAGACTCGAAAGGCTTGATGGCAATTACTACTTGGAGATCGGTGGGCAGTTTGAAGCGCAGCAACAAGCCAACCGCCGATTGATGCTCTTTGGAAGTCTGGCACTGATGGCAATCTTGTTGCTACTGGTGCAGTGTCTCAAGTCGTGGTCTGCAGCATTTCAGATTCTCGTCAACGTTCCGCTTGCGGCAATCGGTGCAGTGGCCATGCTCCTGTGCTTCGAGCGACCCGACCCGTCGGTGCTCGCTGGATTGCCGTGGTGGTCTTGGCCCAAAGCATGGGTCGAATCGATTAACTTATCGGTAGCCCATTGGGTAGGTTTCATCACTCTTGTGGGAATCGTCAGTCGCAACGGGATTTTGATGATCTCCCACTATCAGCATTTGATGGAGCATGAGGGAGAGTCGTTCAGCAAAGAGATGATCATTCGTGGGAGTTTAGAGAGGCTCACGCCGGTGATGATGACCGCATGCACGAGTTTCGTGGGGCTATTGCCATTGCTGTTGGGAGCCGGGGAAACCGGAAAGGAAATCTTGCATCCTCTTTCGGTGGTCGTCTTTGGCGGAATGGTATCGACGACTATTTTGGATCAATTGGTAACGCCGGCCTTGTACTGGCGCTTCGGCCCACGTAACTTGGGAAAGACTTGATCGGACGGATCAGACGGATCAGACGGATCAGACGGATCAGACGGATCAGACGGATCAGTCTGATCAGTCTGATCAAAAAAATGCAACCTACATCCTTTTTGCGAGTCTTCTCAACCTGTGCCAATCGTCGCCTGTTCAAGTTGCAACGCCAAGCTCAACGCTCCTGACTCTGCTATTGGCAAGAAGGTCAAATGCCGATGTGGGGCCCTGGTGGATGTTCCACCTGGGGCGGCTCCCAAAACCCAGCCTGCTAACACTCAAGCGTCGAAGCTTCAGCCAAAGGCTTCTGGCCCCAGCAACACCATGGGCCAATTGCTCGATCAACTCACTGCAAGCGACTTTTCGCGAGCCGAGAAAAAGGTCGAAAGCACCGGGCCTTCGCAAAGCCAAAGGGACTCCAAAGCATTAGATGCTTTCAAAGATCCCAACATCAAGTCGGGCAAACGGGGTGGATTCAACGATGGCAGTTCAGGTTCTGCAAGCGCAGGGATGGAGGACCTAAGCCCCATCGCGATACTCTATTTTGTCTTCGCTGGACTGCACCTTGTGGGGATGATCACTTGGATCGTTTTGGCCGTTCTTGGTTCCGGAACTTTAGTGGTTGACAA
>Ga0208202_1000201_pt1 | contig 14819 bp, 11 predicted proteins | sample LakMenEpi27Aug08_FD_150738 | JGI IMG/M metagenome (GOLD analysis project Ga0208202, IMG submission 150738) | Freshwater microbial communities from Lake Mendota, WI - 27AUG2008 deep hole epilimnion (SPAdes) | ecosystem: Environmental > Aquatic > Freshwater > Lake > Epilimnion/Euphotic zone ... | reverse complement strand
CCTTGACAAGTGCGTATGAAATACTCCAATTTACCAACGATAATGAGTTTCCATTCCCATATAATGGAAGCATCACGTCCTTCCGGGAAGCCACTTGCTTTGAAATCGAATTGTTGAATATTGTTTTGCCTAATGCCTTTTTAGATACTGCCAATGGATCACGAGCAGTGTTTTATCCTTATATTTACGTAGAATTAACCCCAATCAACAATTCAGAACGATTTGGTCCCAATTCTATTACGTCCAACAATCCAAACGCGCGTCGAATGTTGTTTAGAGCTTTGGTTAGAGATACTGTGAATGACACGACTTCTCCATTCGTCCGTATTGACGGAGGAGGAATGCGTCAACGAGTTAAACTCCTCCCTTGTGATAATTTCCATTTTAGTGTCCATCTTCCAGGTGGGGAGTTGTTCAAAACTATCCTCCCTGAATATTACAGCCCCGATTATCCATACGAGCTGAATCAAATTTCAGCAGTCTTTGCATTTAGGCGAGTAGAGTGAATAAAGAATAATAATTAGAGGTTAGAATAAAAAGAATAATGAATAAATCTTTTTATTCTATTGATGCCTTTATAGACATATCTACATTGTTACCGACTACGCCCAATACTCCTTTCGATATTCACGTTTTTCTTAACAAGTCTAATAATCTTGATTACTTAAACTTACCCAGCCCTCAATCTTATACCCAATTTCATACGATTAACTCAAACTCTACGCTAACAGATATAACCATAACGTCTAACCCATCCATTCAATCGTCAAACTATTTATCTGGAGTGAATCTAGATCAAGTTCAATTATCACTTACAAACTCATTGGACATCTACATCGAGGAACGACTTAAATGTTATTACGGGGAAAATAATTTAACCACGTGTGATATTGATCAAAACGGAAGTTATGCATACTTTGCTACAAGTAATTTTGTTGATACTACCAGTCGTATTTTCAAAGTAGATTTGATCTCATTTTCTATCGTCAACACGCTCACCACCCCTTACGAATACAACACTACTAATTTCATAATTATCCACCCCTCCGGGAAAGATATGTACGTAAGTTGTTCGGTAGGGTTTAGTCAAAGTTTACTTTTCAGGATCGATCTTGAAACATTCACATTTGTATCTTCAATTTCATTTACTGACAATCTTATTACAGCGGTGATGGATCAAACTGGTCAATATATGTACGCCGCGACAAATTCTCTTACCCCAGTAAATGTTTTAAAAATCAACTTGGTAACCTTTACAATTACTCAGGTATTAACATTAAACCCAGGAGAACAGATCGCTTATTCTTCAATGATCGATACTCTTGACAAGTATCTTTATGTTGGTTTAAATACGAATAGTGTCGTCAAGATAGACCTGACTACGTTTACGCGAGTAAGTGCATTGTCCCTCAGTTCGTCAGTAGTTATAAGTGGATTAATTGACCCGTCTGGATTATATTTATATCTCACGACTATATCTCCTGCTAAATTTTTACGAATAAACTTGTCTACTTTTACAGAAGGGTCGAGTCTGTCATTGAGTAGTATATCGGTGTGTGGATCTATGGATCCTCTAGGGAAATATGCTTATATTATCGGTAACAATCCAGGGACTGTCGTTCAAGTAAACTTGAGTACATTTACCATAACAAGTACATATAACATACCATCATCCTCAAACGTAAGATGTGCAAGTATTGATCCAGCTGGTCAGTTCTTGTACCTTGGGCAAAATACATCTCCTGGATATATTCAAAAAATACAATTACAACCAAGCCCAGTTTTAAACAATACTTTAGAGGGTCGCCAAGGAAATCTTCGTTTTATTGGAGGAGTAGCTGACCCTGTCGGACAATATGCTTATGTTGGAAATTCGCTTTTTCAAGGGGTTGTAAAATTTAGTTTGCCCAAATGGTCAATCGTAAATGATGATCTTGGAATTCCAGCGAGCGTTATTATTATGGATCCAAATGGGAAATATGCCTATTTTAACTCTACAAAAGTAGATCTATCTACTGATACAGCTGTAGGTTCAGTCTTTATTTCTCCTATTTATAGTGCAATTATCGATCCGTCTGGTCAGTATGCTTATTATGGAACGAACAATTCTATCGTCAAAGTAGACTTAAAAACTATGACCATTACAAATACATTACCTCTGCTAACGGATGAGGGTACTCCGAATTGTAGTCTTATGGATCTTACAGGTACATATGCGTATTTTGCAGTAAACGTACTAAATATTCCACCTCCCCCAATATATTCACGAATTATCCAGGTCGATCTAGCAACATTTACACGTAAAGCACAAATTAATCTAAATGTTAATGAAGTAAATGTTTCTTGTGTCATTATTGATCGGCAAGGTATATTTGGTTATTTTGGGTGTCAAACAAGTGCAGCTCAATTGATACGCGTATATTTAAACCCTTTATGTAGAATTACAAGTATATCATTGTTTACATCTGGAATACGGTACTTAAAATGTGCAGTTCGGGATCCTACGAATTCGTATGCCTATTTCGGAACATTTAATACAACTTTGATTATACCTCCACCTGCAGAATACATAGTAAAGATTGACTTGGAGCTTTTAAAAGTTGTGCAGATTTATAATTTTGATACCCAAGGTATTTCTACTGCATTCACGACCTTGAATACACCATACGTGTATTTTTGTACAACTGACGGATATATCATTCGTATTCCAAGTATAGACGAATATCTTGTGAGTGGCCTTTCTGGTAACACGCCGGGTAATTTAGTCAATAATACGACTACTGTTGACATTGATCTCAAGAGCCAAAATCTCAAACTTCAACGCAACCAACAAGTCTTGATGAATCATTACTTTAAATTGCGCGTAAAAGGTCAAACCAACTCAGAAATCTCAGACACTCCGCTAGCTATTCACGCGCGACTTAAAATTTTACCCAAATATATGAACGGTTAACGTGTTTTTTCAAATACCACAAAAGTACCTAAACGAGAAATATCTGTCTCATTGATGATTTGAAACTTACTCCCCAACCACGAATGGAGGGATTCTTCTCCGCTTTGAGCATCTTGAATTTTCATTCGAGCATTCCCATATGAAACATAATACCCCCCCGTTTTCAAATATTCACGAATAATTCCTGCAAATACGCTGTTGTATAGCGTCCCTGAGCCTTTAATTGGGCAATTTTCAGAAATGATGATATCATATTTGGATGAGTCGAAAAAATGGCTACAACGAATGGCCATTTCTTGAGGCGCACTTGAACATTTTCGACCACTTCTTTGAAGTTGGACTCCAATATAATAAAAATCGTACTCTTCGCTAGAATTTCCAAACAAAGCGTTTAAAATCTTACTGGATAACCCTTCAGAATATGTTTTTTCCGACGAACAAAGAACCAATACTTTCATTTTTGAATTGTTTATTTATCCATTCAAAAATTTACGATTCTTCTGGTAAATTGTAATTGATTACATCATCAATCTTCCCAGACGAGGCTTGAAACAACATATAACAAAATTCTTCATAATTTCGGTTATTTTTCCAGTTGATGTGAGTATATTTGTCGTGTTTATGGCAACAAAATATAAAGCTGATGTACAGGACTCTCAACCAACGACCGTAACAATCCTTCCATAGGTAAAAATCGGTCATTGTTATTTATTCTTAGGTTGTTTTTTTTAAACTATCTGTTGAGATCTCTTCTACTTCTTCTGGAGATTCGGACGCTGAATCAACTTCTTGTCTTGAATCAACCAACTCTGCCAATTCCTCTTTCAGTAGTGCATCTAATTCTGCGAGATCGTCTTTATCTGATTGTTCTATTACTTCTTCTGGGGTAGAAGGGGGTGGAGATGGAGGAGACAAATGGGAAGGTTTTGGGGGAACTGGTGGGGTAGGTTTAACCGACTGTTTAACTGAAACAGGTTGAGAATGTACAGGATTCATTTGCATCTGTACAAAAGGTTCAGGTTGCATCATCATCGGCGGAAAAGGTTGCATCATTTGAAGTAATTTTTGAGTTTGTTGTTGATGCTGACGATTTTGTTGTTGAATCAGCGTTTCAAGTTGTTTGATTCTAGTATTGTGCGATTCCAACGCAGAATCTAACCTAGAATAAATACCTTTACGCGTATGGATAATCCATATTGCAAACCCGCACAACGCAACAAGTCCAACAATAATATACACACTATGAGGATGTTTAAGTGAAAACATATTTTGTTTATCAAGCGACACAACCTTTTTAAATGGTTATTTCGTAGGATTATTTTTTCTGGATCGATCGTAATGTTTCTTTTGGTTCTTTAAGTTTACCTGCCTGTCCACATTTTTCTCGAACTAACAATCCGTGACGTGCAAACCAATCTCTAAGAATTCCACACAATTCTTTTTTAGACTTGTCGTACCAATATAATCCTATTGCTAGTTGGGAATCGTTCCATCGACTCCATTCTTCTAATAACTTTTTTCCTGAACTCGTTTTTGTCAATTCTGAACGTGGATCAGGATGAAGTTCATTACTAGGAACTTCAACGCCTAAATGGATACATATTTCAGCTAATTTTGGCTTGTTAAACCCTACTTCCAAACAATTTGAGCCTGTCTTTATTTTTCGCTTATCGATCTTACCATTCTTTGCCTGAATCGCTTGGCGAATATCTCGAATGCAGAATCGATCCTCTTCGATGATCCCATAATATCCATATGGATTATTTTCTACATCTATTTTCACCTCAAAAGGTTCAGCTTCTTTAGACTCTCCAGGAAGCGGTTTAGGTTTATCTATAGGTTTTGTACAGTCTTTCCAAATTTTTTCAGTGGGCGTGATACACCGAATTCGTGGATCCAATAGGTCTGAATAGATTACCCCTTCTTTTCGAGTGAGGTGTTTTTCATATATTTGTTCTACAAACCCACCGAGTGGCGTTGGACGTTCTACTCCTGGACGAATAGCTTGTTCAATTATTTTTTGTTGGATATCTACCGAGAGATTAAGGAGGATATTTCGAGCTTCATCTATTGTCTTTACAGCGTTTAATTTATCAATCTGTTGAATATTATGCATAAACATATGACTATTGATCATATCTTTTAGGGATTGAGTATGAGTTACGAATGGATACTGAGCATAAAATCCCAACTCTTGTTGTTCATTCGTCAGGGCAATATTATCTACCAAGTAAAAACGATTCCCATCTTCTCGTAAATAACATTCAATCCCATATGCATTCACAATAGGAAGATTTAAGCGTATACAATCTGAGAGTGTTTTGAGCAAACTGAGTTGATCAAGCTGTAACAAGTCTTGAAGTGTTTCAAACTGTAATGAAAAATGAGTAGAAAAAACTTTACGAATACCAATCAATAACGAGTCTCGATTTTGGTAATACAAACGATACGTATCTAAATCTTCAACTGTCTGTTCCAAACTAGAATTGTCACACTTATAATCACAAACTTGATAATCACATCCTCTAGAACCTGTTCCTGTAGATCGATAATTACGTTCATAATTTAATGGACAATCAAAAGAGATTTCTTTAATCACTCGATCCATCTTTCGGATAAGAATATCTTTTTCCTGAGACGCTTGAACCATTATTACATCCAGAGATTTCACTTCTCGCAAATCTGTTCGTACTTCAGGGATAATACTAGCGTGTTGATAAATTTCAACCAAAGGAATTACCCCGTCTTGGATAAGATCATTATGCGATCCAAACCGAATACCACGAGCAATGGCTTGTTGAATTTCAGTATAATTCCAGTGCATTGTTGTGACGTGAATGAGTTGAATGTTTTTAAAGGTAAATGATTCAGACATCTTACGACTACAAACAATCACTTGACAATATTCTCCATATCGATTCTCAGGTCTATTGAAATAACTTAATGGGGTATCTACATCTGCCACTTCAGAAGACAATGCGATAAATCGTCGCCCGGTGCGCTTTTCCTTTCCATTGGAGGGGGTAAACCCATACAATTTAAGCAACAAACTCAACGTTTGAATACCTGATCCAGAAACAGACGAACAATAAATATAAACCAACTTGTTGGGATGATCTAGAATATTTTGAATAATCATCGCATATTTACTGGAATGCTCTGCCAAGCCTGGAATCGTTCGCACCGCATTAGATAAATCAGGAGACAATTCCCCTGATTTGGTCAAATACTTGTCCAATCCTTCTTTTCCATATGATCCGTCTGGAAAAACAAACAAAGAAGCTTGACGAGACCGTGAATAAATACTTCCTTCCTTGCTCAAATCCTTTTGATACGCATCTACATAAGCAGACAATTGAGGTTCTTGCATCGAAGTGGGATAGAGCTTGAATTGTTCAACCTTAAAAGACGTTACATAATTGCCCATATATTTGGATCGTGTATCTACCGGCGACGAACTGAGATATGAAATACGTCCTCGGAGAATCTTTTTGAGCGAATCAGCCTGAACGATTTCTTGAGTATCTCTTTCAACAAATTCTTCATCAAACTTTTTACCGTTGGGTAGTTGTTGATCAAGTGGAAGAATCAAGTTCATAATATAAGCAATCTCGGTTACGTCATCACGCATAGGCGTTCCTGTCATTAGCAAAATTTTACGATTCACGGTTGTATGAAAGAGTCGATGAAACTGTTTATACACATTGGCATCATTATCCGACTTGAAATGATGGACTTCATCGACGATAAACAGGGTATTAGAATATCGATCTTGAATCGTCTGGTCACTTAACCCTTTTAACCGACTTGCAAAAGTTTCAAAAGTGTGAAATCGATAAAAATCAGAGACTCTTTTACGCATATATCTAATCTTTTTGTCTTCATCTATATTTTCCGGGATCGTATAACGTCTACTAAATTTATAAACCAATTCTTTCAATAAAGCGGTAAGATGTGCATTTCCACGAGCAAAAACTAACACTTGGGTAAAACTTTTCGAGTCATACAATTCTTCTGTAACACTAAATGCTACTCCAGTTTTTCCTGTACCTGTTTCGTGGTACAACAAGAGTTCGTCGTAAAGTGTATTGGAACTCATAAATCGTTGGATTATTTTTTGATGATTAAGAAGATCACCACTTTGAACAGGTTCGACTTCACGTTTGAGTTTAAGATCGTAAAATTCTTTCTTGTTTAAAATTTGTTGTTGAAACCGGGGGGTACTAATATCTGGATAGATAGGCAAAAAATCTTCGTAATTCATTTATTTCCAACAGTAAAATTTTAAACATCTGTGTTTAAGAAGTAAGTGGGATAAATAGGAATGGATACACTAGGTTCAAAATTTACGTAAGGATCGATCGATTGTTCGAACTCTTGTTGTAACATATTTTTCCGTTGGTTTATACCAACTAAAGGTGTACGTCTTATTTTTGATCGGGTACGGGACGATCTTCTTTGAGAACGTCTTCGGGATTGACTTTGATAGGTTTGAGGAAATGTACGTCGAAACATTAAAGATACTCTTTTATTTTTCAATAAAAAATCTTTAATGTTGGATAAAGAATATTAGTATCGCTTGGGAGACTTGCTCTTGGGAGACTTGCTCTTGGGAGACTTGCTCTTGGGAGACTTGCTCTTGGGAGACTTGCTCTTGGGAGACTTGCTCTTTTTCAGATATTTCGGCGACCCTTCGAGAATAGGAGACAGCACAGGGCTAAATTTTCTTCGAATGGGTTTTCGGGGTTTTCGTTTGTATTTACGGAAAGGAGTAGGTGGCCTCCATCCCCAACCTGTATATATTGGATAAATAGAATAATCCTCGTACAGTTCTTCTTCAATATCTCTAAGTTGATCAAAGAGCATTTTACGCTCCTCGGGGTCGTCCATTGTATGCATCGATTCTCCCAATTGATCACGCTGTTCTAAAAGTTCGTCCATTTATTAAATAATTTTTTGGATGAAAATTTCGTCAAGTGTATCAGTTTGATTGACGTCTTGACTTTCGTGACCCAGAACGTGGTTTGCTCATACGTTTCTTACGTGTTCGAAGTTCTCTGTTCCATTCGAGTGATGACATTTCGTTTTTCGGACTGGATGAACGTCTTTTAGAAACGATTCGCGAACTTCTTCTAACTAAAGGATTAACAGGCAGGGATAAACGACGTTCTTCTCGCGGACTAACTCTAAAATATTGCGATCGCTCTTCAACAGACGGTCTATATCCAGATGCGACATTGAGATCAAATACGTCTGGTGGGGGGTAATTCAACACACGAGACCTTTCTTCAGCAGAAGGTCTGTAATGAGGCGCGACGTTAATATTAAAAATATCTTGCGGAGGTTTAGCATAATATACAGGTTCGACAAACATTGAATCCAACAATTCGTACGCATCTGAACTTCTTCGAGAACTACCTGAACTTCGTCGAGAACTCAAAGAAGAGGATGAAGATCTTCTGCCAGTCTGAGCCGAAGATCTGGCAGATGTAGCAGGTTCTGCGATAATATCAAGAATATCTCGAAGGCTTTCAAGTTCCTCTTTCACCGTAGTCATATCATATTCACCTCTCATCAGGTTGGTTAATTTACGTCCTCGTGTATATTCTTTTAAAAGTTCTTCAACTGCGTACCCGGTCTCAGGTGCCAACTTGATAAGCTGAGCAGTTCGTTTTATGTCAATTAGAACCAACAATATATTACACGCAAATTGATATTTATATATTTTGATGATCTTTCCAGAGGTAAGATTGCGCGCATAGGAGGATCGCAAAAGTTCATTGAATCTCTCATTCAAGTCGAAATCTTCTGGACTTAATTCTATCCCATACTCAAGGAAATTAAATGCCTTGAACTCAATATCTTTAAACATATCTCGAGCTAGTGTCACAATATAAGAACCATCGTCTGACATATTTTTCTTTTTATAGTTGTCAATATTTTTACAAATTTTTTTGGATACTTTAATGGGAATTTAGATACCGATAAAAATAAATTGATTCCCCTTATTAAACCCACTACAAGGAATACCAAAGTCTATGTCGATTGAAGAAAAATATCAACAACTAGAACACCGGGAACACGTCTACAAACTTCCAGACACGTATATTGGTTCCATTGAACCCATCACTCAAGAAATGTTTGTCATCGATTCCCAAACAAGTGAACCCACGATGATCAAACGAATGGTGACGTACACTCCCGGATTTCTAAAAATATTTGACGAAATCCTAGTCAACGCCATTGATCATCGACAACGCGACCCTTCTGTTCGAAATATTCGAGTTACCCTTAAAAAGGGGTTGGAAGAAATCGTCGTTCAAAACGATGGAAGCGGAATTGACGTAGCCATTCACCCGGTTACAGGTGTTTATGTCCCTGAAATGTTGTTTGGACATTTATTGACCAGCTCCAACTACAAAGAAGATGAACAACGAACCACAGGTGGGAAAAATGGATATGGAGCTAAAATTGTAGGCATCTTTTCTCAATATTTTATGATTGAAACCTTGGACGCTACACGAGGGTTAAAATATTCTCAACAATTTACCGAAAATAACCGAAACATTCTACCCCCTAAAATCACAAAAAATTCAGGAAAACCTTATACCAAAATTACCTTTATGCCAGATTGGACAAAATTTGGCCTGACCACTGGCTTGACTGATGATTTATACGACCTACTCACTCGGCGTGTATATGACGTCACCGCTGTCACTCCTGCAGATCTCAGCGTTTTTCTAAATGGTACCAAAATCAAGGTAAAAACAATGGATAAATATATTCAACTCTACCAACCCTCACACAAAGTCTTTTATGTCGAACACTCACGATGGAAAATAGGGTTGGTGTTGTCGCCCAATAGAGAGTTTACCCAAGTTAGTTTTGTGAATGGAATTTGGACATTGAAGGGAGGACGACACGTAGACTATATTCTCAATCAAATTGTGGATCGGATTAAAACAGTCTTGTCTCGAAACACAAAGACAAAAAACAAAATCTTCAAGCCCAGTCAGATCAAAGATCATATCTGGTTATTCGTCGACTCTGTTATCGTTAATCCCACATTTACTTCTCAAACCAAAGAAGAAATGACGACTAAAGTAACTCAATTTGGGTCAACGTGTGTAATTGAAGAGGCGTGGGTTGAAAAATGGATGAAATCTACCAATCCTGATGGAGATTCTTTTCTGGAACGAATTGTCGAGACGTTACAAGTTGAAACAGACAAGTCTCTTAAGAAAACAGATGGGTCTAAAAAGAGTGTGATTCGAGGAATACCCAAACTCGAAGATGCGATTTTAGCAGGAACTCGTAAATCAAGTGAATGTACCCTGATTCTCACTGAAGGGGACTCTGCCAAATCCAGTATTCTATCTGGGTTGAGTATCTTTGGACCCAAGTTTAGAGACATCTTTGGCGTCTTCCCCCTTCGAGGAAAATTTATCAATGTCCGAGATACAGGTTTGGACAAAGTAAGTGCCAACGAAGAGGTCAAAAATTTAAAGACTATTCTGGGGCTTCAACAAGGTAAAGTGTATACTCGAGACAATATCAAAGAATTACGGTATGGCTCCATTGCCCTCGCAACGGATTCAGATGTAGATGGAGCTCATATCAAGGCTCTAATTTTAAATTTTATTCACTTGTACTGGCCATCTCTACTTCAGGTCGATGGTTTCATCAAGAGTTATATTACTCCAATTGTCAAAGGGTTTCGAGGGAAGGAAACGGTATGTTTTTACACCCTTAACGATTACAACAAGTTTAAACAGACCCATTCCCAACAAAAGTGGACGTATAAATATTACAAAGGGTTGGGAACATCTACTGGAAAAGAGTTTAAAGAGTATTTTTCCCAAATTGCAGATATAACCAAGTACTACAAATGGGATTCAGACGAAGCATTGGTAATGGCGTTTAGTAAAACACTTGCAAATGCTCGAAAAGACTGGTTAAAAGTGTACAACCCAGAGGATACGATCGAATACCGAGATGGGAATCAAATTCTGTTGACCGATTTTGTACACAAGGATCTTAAACACTTTTCCAATTACGACAATATTCGAAGTATTCCAAACGTTTTAGACGGTCTCAAACCTTCACAACGTAAAGTACTCTATGGAATCTTTAAAAAGGGTAAAGGAGAAATCAAAGTCGCACAATTGGCCTCATTTGTAAGTGAACAGACAAGTTATCATCACGGAGAAGTATCCTTGGAACAAACCATTGTTGGATTAGCTCAACACTTTGTGGGTAAAAGTAACGTTCCACTCTTACAACCTAAAGGACAATTCGGGTCTCGAATTCAAGGAGGTTCCGATCACGCCCAGTCTCGATATATTTTCACCGAGTGTTTTGACTATACTCGAGTATTATTTGACGAAAAAGATGACCCTCTTCTTGAGTATAATAATGAGGAATCTAAACAAATTGAACCTCGGGAGTATTATCCTATTTTACCCTACGTTCTCGTCTCTGGGGTAGTGGGTATTGGAACAGGCTATTCAACTAATATTCCCAACTTTAATCCTTTGGAAATTTTAGAAGCAATAAGAGATCGAAACTCGGGAAAAATAACAGAGTTTAAAACGACTTGGGTTCCTTGGTACAACAAGTTCAAAGGAGTTGTTGAAGCCACCCCAGACCCGCTTAAATTCAACGTCTGGGGTAAGTATGCAATGGAACAGAATCAATTGATCATTACTGAGTTACCTATAGGAGTGTGGACTCAACCATACAAGGAACACTTGGACAAATTAATTGAGACCGGTTTTGTTCAACAATACGTAGATAAGAGCACAGATGAGTTGATTCGAATAGAGATCACTTTGACCGATAAAGTATCACGAGACCCTGAAACTTTTCCACAACAATTTAAACTTGTCACTAAATTGTCCTTGAATAATATGTATCTGTATCGATCATTGAATGGAACCAGTGCTCAAATCTACAAGTTTGAAAGTGTCCAGGAGATTCTAGAATATTATTACACGCATCGGCTCGAAAAATACGCAGAACGAAAAGCCTATCTCGTCAAACAACTCCAATATCAACTTGATATCTTGGGCGAAAAGATTCGCTTCATTCTGTTGGTTTCTGAACACCCTGAAAAGGTACTCCGAAAAACGAAAAAAGAGATTCAAGAGTTTCTGACCGATCAAGGATTTCTACACGTAGAAACGTTGCTTGCTCTTCCGATTTATGCGTGGTCATCTGAAAAGATTAAAGAATATACAGCCGATTTGGAACAAATCCAGGAAAGAAAGGCAGAGCTGGAAGCGAAAACGACACAAGAATTATGGAACCAAGACTTGGATGAATTACGAGATAAACTTGCGAAAACAATTCATTCATTTAGTAAATAAACTTGTATACATATGTACTTTCCTCAAGGTATTCAAATACCCATTCAAGAAGCAGACTATCACGAAACTAAAACCAGACTCGAGAAAGGAGAAAGAATTTCTGTTTATGATAACCGAACAAAGAGTATAGGAATAATCCAAAGTATTTACGAAGACAATCAACAACATCGAGCGACAAAGATTGGTGCTCAATTCACTGCTTCCAATGATTATTCTATTTATGACCTGAACTTTTATGAACATACTATTCCAGCACGTTTTGACCATCCAATGGTGTATGCCCTATACTTGGGCAACCCGATACGTCCTCGGATGTCTGAAATCCTATCCTTTCCCACGGGATCTACGTTGTATCTATCTGGATTAGAAGCATACACAAAAGGCCAAAAAGAAATGTTGAATAAAAAGATTCAGGTGGTTATCGCTGTAATGGATTCACAACCCCCTCCCTTGAAAAAATACAAGATTCGTCAATACTGGTTTAAAATAGAGGATAGCTTAGACGCGAATATCTCACTTTTATTTTCAGAGACTTTTTTGATCTTGTCACAAGCCATTCGAAAAGGGGAAAATGTTCTTGTGCATTGCGCTCAAGGTATCTCTCGGAGTGTAACGATCGTCGCCGCTTTTCTGCTCAGTTGTATATCTCATTATCCCGATTGGATTGTTCCTTATATTTTAAACATAGCTTCAAGAGAAAATAGGACGGCTCGGGTTCTCGAGTATATTCGGACTAAAAGACCCATCATTAACCCCAATCCTAGCTTTGTTCGGTTCTTGAAAGAGTTGGAACGCTCAGTTTGACCAAATTTTTGACGAGTATTTTTTTTTTATTTTTTAATAAATGGATCGGTTAAATCAACTTGAACAAGAGATTCGTATTAATGCACAAATGCGCGATCGAGCTCTTTATGAATATGAAGCTTCACCAGGAGATCTGGACAAATTGGACGAATTTACAGGCTTACGGAAAAGTGTAGACAACCTTGTACGCGATTTTATTGATTTGGTTACATTGGAGTTACGACGATTAACCCTCACGTTGTCGAACGAGTCGTTTTTCGGAGACGTCCAACTGTTTGTAGAGATAATGATACAATCGTACAGTTTTCTTGAAAAATTAGTTGGAATCACCCCTTATATTGAGGATGAAAAGACCAAATTAAAAATTACAATAATACGTCTCGAGCAGGTAAGGATGATCGACAAATATGAAAGTATGGTAAGATGCACTATTCTGTTACTTAATAATAACGCGCGTTGGCAAAACAACGCAGAAGAACTACAAAAAACACAATATGAACTGGACTTACTTAAAAGAGCTGGAAATAGCCTACCTTTTCTTTATGAATCTTAAAATCAATAAATTGATTTTTTATACTTTTGTCCAGGTTGAAAAGTATAAAAACCCAATGAGCTCTATTCACTCTACCAACAACTTTGAAAACACTAACAACGCTACTCAGTCTCGCGACGAAGAAATTGCTCGCTTGCTCGCCCAGATTGAAATCCTTAAACAGGAAAAGGAAAAAGCTGAACAAGAAAAACAAAAAATCCAACTTGAACACAAAAAACAACAAAAACAAACTAAAAATCAAGTTCAAGAATTTTTAAAACAAAAAATAGCCTTTTTCCGACCTGAACACAATCCTACTATTTTTGACGATCTGGAAAGCTCAAATCTGGAAATGTCCAACAAATTGGTCGCCGGTCTCATTCAATCTGGAAAATCTAATGTGATCTGTGGGTTGGCTTTATACTTGACTCGTGGCTTGGGACTTTCTGTTGTAGTTTTATTGAGAAACTACAATGCGGATTATGAACAACTCCGAAGCAAATTTGAAGCGGAATACGACACTATTCCATTCTACGCAGGAGATCGTACTCAACTTAGACATATGTTTAAAGGTGATCCTAAAGTAATCATTTGTATTGAAAATGAGAAACAAATGATTCGACTCGACGAAGAAATTAACAGACACAATCCACCTTTCGTGTTGATTGCAGATGAAGTCGACTCAGTATGTTACAAAGCCGATGAAACCGGACAACGTATTATGGCTTTTGAATCCATCAAGTCCAAGTCCAGTCAGTTTATTGGAGTAACAGCTACGAGTTACGTAATGCTTTACAAGGAACACCTCTTGACCAATCGTGCTATTTATCGCGTACCTGTAGACCCTTGCTACAAAGGAATTGATTACCTGATTGGAACCAACTCTATTGAAGAACTCCCAAACAACTTTGATTTCAAACTTGGAACAGTTACCCCAGCCGTCTGGGAACTCTCTGAAGATATGGAAAAGTTTTACACTCGCATCGCAAACGTCCCCCCTTTTGAGGAAAAAGAAGCCGACGGCCGAGCAACCCGTCAACCTGTCATCGTTCTGCAAACTACAGAGACTGAAATCAAGAAACAATTTCAATGTATGGGCGCGTTGGCTCGACATCCTGTGTTCAAGAAAGAATTCTCCATTATTGTTTACAATGGAGAAGGA
>Ga0208202_1000196_pt1 | contig 15042 bp, 6 predicted proteins | sample LakMenEpi27Aug08_FD_150738 | JGI IMG/M metagenome (GOLD analysis project Ga0208202, IMG submission 150738) | Freshwater microbial communities from Lake Mendota, WI - 27AUG2008 deep hole epilimnion (SPAdes) | ecosystem: Environmental > Aquatic > Freshwater > Lake > Epilimnion/Euphotic zone ... | reverse complement strand
TCGTCGCGGAGCGCAGGTGGACTACTGTAAAGGCCTGTCCGAAAGAGTGAAGTTTGCTCGACATGTGGCAACAGCGCAAAGGTCCAGCTACCGGGTTGGCCTGCGAGTGAACGAACATCGCTGAAGCCTTGCCAATTGTACCCCCACCCGCCCGAGGGAAACCGACGCTGAGTTGACTCGAAATGGCTCGCGGCAAGCCCGAGTTGTTTCATGTTGGATTGGCACTGCATGTTCCTGGCCGCTTCCCGCGCACTTTGCACCGCAGGGATCAGCAACCCTACCAGCAAGCCAATCACGGCCAGCACCACCAGCAGTTCGACCAACGTCACACCCGATCTTGTCGCGTGTCTCATGGCGACACCTCATTCAAGGTAGTGGCGCTTACCGTGTTGTCGAGCAAGGTCGTATGAAGCAAATCAACGCTGAATTCACGTTTGGTGCCGTCGGCCAAGTGGGCTTGCACGATCACCCCTAAGAGCATCGGGGAGTGATTGGTTTCTTGGGCGGTTTGATCAAGATTCTTACCTAGATCTTCGGGTACATACTCCAGAAGGATTCCACGAGAACTGTTGGATCCAGGGGTGGCATATACGACCACCCGTGGCTTGACACACTCGCAAGAGGAATCCAGTCGCACGATCTGGGCGTCGGGTGGCAGACCGATCCGATCTAGCGGGATGCAGGTGTAGCCTGGACGGTCCGACAAAACGATTCCGGCGTCAAATGTCGGTGATGCTTTAGAATGACTAGTCACATCGCTAGCGATTGAAAACGCTTCGATCGAGTGGCTCTGGTTACAGCCCGCTATGGAAAGAACCATCCATAGCCCCACACAATAAAAGAAGGCTGCGTTGCTGCGTTGTAACCATGGTGAGCTCCCTGGGCAACAGGATCGCACATAGCATTAAATATCGGGGTGAATTCGCACGCTTTGGATGAAACTAACAGTTCTCAAACCGCGATGCAAGAAAAAAAGGGAAAGAATTGCAAGATTCTTTAAAAGGGCGATGGTTGCGGTCTCGCCCACGCAAAGAGATTGAAACTCAGAGGCACGAGAAACCACAGAGAGAACCAGAGCATTTCACTCTGTGATCTCTGTGCCTCTGTGGTTACCTGTGGTTCCCTGCTTTTTTTCCTGTCGGGGGTAAACTGGCGAGTGTACCATTGTCACTGAAACATTACACCATTGATCATTGTGAATTCAATATGCCAAAGCACTTTATCACCTCCTTGGCGTTCGTCGTATTCTTCAGCCAATCGCTCTGGGCCCAGCAATCCTCGTCCAACCCTGAAAATAATCCAGGGATTGAACTGACCCGACAGTTGCTCACCAAACGCGTCGAGCAAATTGAAAAAGCAAATGATCTGAACCAATTCACCTCGAAAGAGCACTGGGCTCTCCAACGGGATATCCTCAGAACTCAACTCGTCGAAATGCTTGGCCTGCCTGATCTAGATGCACGATCAAGCGAACTTTCTACTGAAATCACCGGTGTCCTTGAATTCGAAGACATCGTCGTCGAAAAGCTCCACTTCCAAAGTAGCCCAGGACTCTATGTGACTGCCAATCTATATCGCCCTAAGCAAATCGATAACCCTCTCCCAGCGGTGCTCTATGTGTGCGGGCATGGCCAAGTCAAAGAAAATGGCGTGAGTCTCGGTAACAAAACCCATTACCAACATCATCCAGCTTGGTTTGCACGTCAGGGCTATGTTTCGATGGCGATCGATACGATCCAACTCGGGGAGATCGAAGGGATCCATCACGGCCTCTACCGTATGAACCGTTGGGATTGGCCTTCGCGAGGTTACACTCCCGCAGGCGTCGAAGCTTGGAATGCGATCCGCGCGGTGGACTATTTGGTGAGCCGATCGGATGTAGATGCGACCAAGATAGGGATCACCGGTCGCAGTGGCGGGGGAGCTTATAGCTGGTATGCAGCCGCCATTGACCAGCGTATCCAAGTCGCCGTGCCTGTCGCGGGCATCACCGACCTGAGGGACCATGTGATTGATCAAGTGATCCGAGGGCACTGTGATTGCATGTTCTTGAATAACCGATACGGCTGGGACTACTCGACCCTCGCCGCGTTGGTTCATCCACGATCGCTTCTGATCGGAAACACCGACGAGGATCCGATTTTTCCTCTCGATGGCGTGTTTCGTGTCCAACAGCAAGTCCATGCAGTCTACGGCTTAGAGGCCAAGTCCAACTTAGGAATCCAATGGACCACCGGCGGACACGAAGACACCCAAGAACTCCAACTCGGTTGCTTTGTCTGGCTGGATCGCCATCTGCTCGGTTCGAAACGCAAAATAGAGCGGGCTGCCACTGAGCTCTTTGCCAAGAAGGATTTAAAAGTTTTTGATCGGCTACCTGACGATCAGCGGGTAACCGATGTCCAAGACTGGTTTGTGCCAAAGGCCGCCAGTCCCTCGGCTCAAAACAATTCACTCCCAAGTGACCGGGAAGAATGGTCTGCCCGATCCAAATCGATCCAAGAGGAAATCGCCGGCTCGGTCTTCGGACGGCTACCTCAATTCGCTCCGATACAAAAAGAGGATTCGGGCAAGCCCGCTCGCAAGCCAGAGCAAAAGGTGCAACTGATCCACACCGATCGAAGGATTTCGCAAGGGGATTGGGCGATCACCCAAGTCGAATGCGAATCGGCAGCGATCCCCTGCGCAACGCTTCTGAAGATCGAGTCCTTGGTCGAACCTTCCGACGAGTTGACGGTGATCTTGGCCGATGAGTCGCTTTGGGATGCTTGGACCACCACCACCAACCCCGACGCATTGGATCGTGAGAAAGTCAATGGAGATGCATTGGTCAAAGGGCAGATACTCGGCCAAGCATGGCGAACTCTTATTGCTCAAGCGGATCCGAAGAAGACAACTTACTTAGTGTTTCCAGAAGGGACTGGGCCCTGGCGATGGGATACGACCGACAAGACAGGAACTCATTGGAGGCGATCCTACTTGCTCGTGGGTTGGTCGCTCGAGGGTAGGCAGGTCGCTGGGGTATTGCAAGCGATCCGAGGGATCTGCTCAGAGCATGGTATGGACGTAGTTCGGCTCAAGGCAGGCCAACAACGATCCGTACACGCTTTGCATGTCGCACTGCTCGAACCCAACGCGATAGAAGCCTTGGAATTGCATTCGCTCGACCCAGAGGCTTATACCAAGGGGTTCGTGTTAACTGGTGTTTTACGATTTTGCGATATCCCGGAAGTGCTTGCCGTGGTCTCTAGCCGAATTCCGACGAGCCTCAGAAATGCACAGGATTATAGAAAGCTACCTTTGTTTGAGCACTTGGAAAAGGTGCTTGGTTTGCCAGGGTTGATGTCCGCTATCCCCTAAGCCCCCACTTTGGCAATTAGACATCGTGAGGGTTGGAAGCTATTTGCTGAGCTGGAGCAGTTGGACTCTCCACTGGTGGAGCATCTCGGGGGTCAAGGAACCGTAGTCGCTCCAAGTGGCTGGCTCAGCATAGCCCCCCTCAGCGCGATCCTGCGACTTGAGCTTGAGCGAGTTCCTTAGCTTTGCACCAAATCGATACCGATCCATTTGAGCTTTGCTTGCCAGATGCTCGAAAAGCTCAACGTCTTGTTGGCCATAGCAATAAGCCTTGAGCCTAATCGATGCAACTGGCCCGGGTATCTGCATACCGTCGGTGGGGTAAAACAGCGATAGTTCATCCGCCTTTTTCCATGACTCAGCCGTGCCGATGGTTTGCCATGGCAAGACTCCATCAGCGCCACAGCTCCACGCATCCCAACTCCAAGCCACCGCTGTTGCGTTGCTTTTACCGATCGGATTGTTGCTTCCGTAGATGACCACTTCTTGGCCGAATCGGAATTTGCGATCGAGCACCAGCGATTCGTACTCCTTGTAGGCTCCATTGGCGACCACGTTGAATTTGAGCATTTCGTCGAGCGTGTCGCGTTGCCACTGGGGTCTGGAAATGTCTGCCCGAAAAACCATCTTGGGCAAATCGATCCCATTGAGTCGATCAATACCTATAGTTCCCTCGAGCTTTCGTGCTGCTTGTGATTCTTTGAGTCCATCGAAATAAGCTAGACCAAAATAACGCAGCGCGATGTAGTCTTGGAAGTTCGCCGGTTCGTCCAACAGCCACGGCGAAGAGCCTCTCGACCAACCTCTGGATTTGAAACCATTTTTATTATTCAGATAGACATGAAAGCGAGTTTGCATCCAACCTCTCTGGGCCAAGTGGTCAAAGCTCTGAGTGACGGATGAAACCCAAGCTTGGCGATACTCTTTGGTGAAGGCTTGATCAGCCCAGTAACTTCCGTTGTAGTTGGGTTCGATCGCAAGAGGCCAATTCTCATGCATCGCAAGATAGAAACATTCGATCGGTACGCTTCCTCTGGGCAGATCTGCAAACGCTTCACCTGTAAAGAGTTTTCCAAAACGTTGATCGAACGCGCTCCAATCGAACACGCCATTTTTCCATTCTGGAGCACAACCCTCTGCCACCTTCCCGCTTTGTCCATAAGGGACTCGATTAACCACCGTCCGATGGCGATGGGCTAATCGATAGTAATCGATATCATTCGCGGGCAAAGCGTAACAGTTCATCTCCGGCAAAAAACTCAGGGTCTTTGGAATGACAACATCGTGGACTCGGATAGACACCGCAAGTTCAATCGATTGACCTCCTTGCTCGACAATGAGCTTAGCCTCGTGATTCCCCGCCGGAAATTCCGGCGGAATATAGGTTTCGATAAGCCAATTCGAAGCATTATTCCCATCGCTGGTTTGAGCAGTAACACGAGGGAATTGACCGTCGGTGGACATCGGAATTAATGGATCGGGGATCGATTGATCGCCGCTTGGAACCTCTCTATAGGTGTAGAATTCCACACGGGAGGACTTGAGCGACTGGGCAACATCCTGGGCCGGTGCCCAGACCCAACTCAGCTTAGGCGACATCGCTTGCTTGGAAACCAGTTGAAAACCTGCCCAGGCCCCCCGAGCCATATCGATCGTAACTCTTCGGTTTTTTGCATCGAAGAGATGGTTTGCTCTGAGATAAGTCTTTCGCTGCGATGGAATCAGAGATTTGCTTTTCGAGATATAGATGTCCAATGGGTCGATCACGCTCCAGTTGGTACCCGCACCATCAAGCGTTCCGTCCCAAAGAGCCTCCTTCGAGACCGAGGTCGTGCTCGATGCGATCGGTTCGAGCGCAAGGGGCTTGTCGTCCCTGATTTGGACCGGGATTTGAACGTTTGATTCCTCGCCTATCTGCCCATCGAGTCTTATCGCTTGTACACTAATTTTCGCTTCTTTGGATCCGCCGGATACCAAGCCTGCTTTCTTGTCCAATAGCCGATCCAGCGGCATCGTGAATCGATGGTCCAGATGACTTCGAATCGAAGGAACCCAAAATGGATCGATCCACTGACCATCCAATTTGGCTCGGAAACCGATCAGTCGCTTCGCTTCCTCCGGGGAGACCTTCCAAGTCAACCGAGCCCGAGGATCGAGCTTGTCGGGTGGAACATAACCGAGTGATTCAACCGCAACTGGCTTGTCGGCTTGAGCGGAATTCGATTCTGCCCCGTACTTGACCAGGATGTACGGAGCACTGGACTTGTTCGAGTCTTTACTGGCTACAAATCGGTTGGGGAAGATCTCCTGTTTGAACTCTTCACCTTTGCGAGTCCAAGTACTCCCGGTGTCATCCATCAAAAGAATGCCATAACTGAGTCCATGAACTCGCGCCAATAAAATCTCAGGAGGAATGTCCAACTCGACCCAGCCCTTAGCATCGGCCGGCTTGGCATCGATGGATGCATAGAGCGTATTGCCTTGCCCGATACTTACTGCCGTTACATCCGAGTCGTACCAACGCTCGGTTGGGTAAACTCGATGGGTGAAGGTCGATGCACCCTTAACAACTTGATAGCCCGATCCGTTCCCTTCAATCCAGTCGGCGCTAAGGGTGCTTAACGTCACCCGCTCGATCGGCCGATCCCCTTCCACCTTGAGCATCAGTTTTGCTTGCTGGATGTTCTTTCCTTTCAATGCTCCCGGCTGAAAATCGATGATCGAAAGCTCGATGATCGACTTGAGCTTTAATCTAGGTGCAGCTCCGTTGGATCCACTTTGCTCACTTTGGTAATTCGATAGCCATGTGTCTCTAGCGATATCGACCCTTACCCAGCCCTCAGAGTTTGTTTGTGCCGATGCACAAGGCAGGCTTATCCATAGGCCTAGGGCAGTGAGCAAGCTAAGTACGAACCAATACGATCTTGATGTTTTCATGGGACGCCTCTAAGGCTAGCGATCAAAGTTGAAGCAGTTATTTGGATTGTTTCGGGGTTTTGCCACTTTTGGTGGTTCGTTTCGAACCAGCTTCGAGAGGCGTTTGCTCCCGGGCGCAAATCTTTTCCCATTGTGCAAGAGCCTCACCAGTATAACTCGGGAATCTCCCAGGTTGCTTGCCTTGTTGGTTTGATGCAAGGGCATAGTTGATTAGATCCAGCGGGCTTCCCGCAAAAACCAACTCGCCTCCATGACGTCCCGCCTCGGGCCCCAAATCGATCACCCAATCGACGTTTCGGATGACTTCCAAGTTATGCTCGATGATGATCACCGTGTTTCCCTGATCGACCAATCGATTCAATACATTCATCAGTTTGTTGATGTCGTCAAAATGCAAACCTGTCGTAGGTTCATCGAGCAAGAAAAGAGTTTTCCCAGTTGTGGGCCTTACCAATTCCGCCGCGAGCTTAACGCGCTGCGCTTCGCCCCCGGAAAGGGTTGGAGCGCTTTGTCCGAGTTTGACGTAACTGAGCCCCACATCGCACATCATCCTAAGCATTCGTGAGATCTTCGTATGATCTTGGAATAGTTCTAAGGCTTCGGCGGTGGTCGATTCCAAGATGTCATTGATGTTTCGACCATTGAACTTGATGGCCAATACCCGTTCCTGATATCGCTTGCCTTGGCAAGCTTCGCACTCGATCCAAACATCGGGCAGAAAATGCATTTCGATGCGTCTTTTTCCAACTCCATCGCATGCCGTGCAGCGTCCGGGCCCTGCATTGAAACTGAAAAAACTCGAATGGAATACGTCAGAGTGCGGTAACTGCGCATAGAACTGACGGATCAGATCGAAAACTCCTGTGTAAGTCGCCGGTGTACTCGAAGGGCTATTCCCAAGCGGCGACTGATCGACCTGCATGATCTTGTTGAGATGGTTCTGCCCTTCGATCATCCCGTGGGATCCAGGTGTCAAATTCGAACGATGGAATTGCCTCGACAACGCCGGATACAAGATCCCCTGAACCAACGAGCTTTTGCCACTACCGCTCGGGCCCGTGACGGCAATCATATGCTCAAGAGGGAAAGCCACGTCGATGCTCTTGAGCGTGTTGTGCGATGCTCGACGGATCGTGAGCCACTTGCAATTCCGCTTTTCCTTGGATGTCTCCGGATCGATAATCGGCTTACGCGTATTATCAATTTGAATCGACTTAGTGCCCTTAAGATACGGACCGGTGATCGAATCAGGGTTCTGAATAATCTCCTCTAAGGTTCCTTGGGCAACGATCCGACCACCCTGAGGGCCGGCCCCAGGTCCAAAATCCCGAATCGCGTCGGAACTTCGAATCACATCCCGATCATGCTCGACGACCAGCAACGTGTTGCCCAAGTCTCGCAGGTTGTGCATGGCGCGAATCAGCTTGTCGTTGTCCCTCGGGTGCAAGCCAATCGTCGGTTCATCCAAAACGTACAGCACCCCGCATAGGCCTGTACCGAGTTGACTTGCCAAGCGGATGCGCTGAGACTCGCCCCCCGATAGCGTGTTTGCAGTTCTACCTAACGTCAGATAATCCAATCCGACATCGACCAAGAACTGTAAGCGTTGAATGATTTCACGCAGCAGTTCGCCCCCGACTTGAACCTCATGCTTCGATAAATCGATCGTGCGAATCCAAGGTAGCAGTTCATCGAGCGACATGAGCATGAGCTCTCCGAGCCTGCGTCCAAACCATCGCATGTGAGCTGCCTGAGGATTGATCTTGGCCCCCCCGCACATTCGGCAAGGCACATCGGCCAGATGCTCTTGGATCCGGTTTCGAATGTCACTGCGGATTCTTGAGAAATATTCAAGCGTCGGAATAATCCCTTCGAATCGAAATTCAAACCACGGATCTTTCGAATCCGAAACTTCGGATACGTCCGTGCGATAAACAGGAATCAGCACATCGGCCGCACCATGAAAAAAAGTGTGCAACTGCCGATCGCTCCATTGACCAAATGGCTCTTCGACCGGCAAATCCAGTTGTCTTCCCATGGCTTTGAAAAGTGCCTTCGCCATGGGGTTTTCCCCAGGTTGCCATAGTTGCAAGCCACCATCGAGGAGACACAAACCTCTATCGATAAACTGCATCGGATCGGTCCCCTTTTGTGTCCCCAGGCCTGTGCAAGCCTCGCACCATCCCACCGATGAATTGAACGAGAAGGAGTGCGGTGTCAGAGCCTCAAAGGAAATGCCGCAAGCATGGCACGCAGAGTGAAGCGAGTAAGTCTCGATCTTCCATCGGGCCTCGGGCCGAGAATCATCGACGAAGGCAAGCTGTGCGATACCCAGTCCGAGTCCCAACGCCGTCGAAGCGCTGTCGGCCAGTCGCTTGCGATCGACTTGGTCGAATTGGATTCGATCCACGACCACTTGGAGCTGCTGCACCTGCTTTGCCGAAATCTTCAACTGGTCATCGATCTGCTGAGTTTTTCCATTGATCCGTATCCGCGTGTAGCCCATCCGCAAGAGATCTTGCAAAAATGTCTCTAGGGTTTGGTTCGCATGGGGTGCCACGGGAGCAAGGATCATGCAACGTTGGGGCAAGCTGGCGTTTTGAACCGCTTCGGACTTCTTTTGCATCCATCGATCGAGGATTTGGTCGATCGTCTGAGCTTCGACGGGTGCATCGCATTGGGTGCAGTGCTGTTTACCCATCCTGGCATAGAGAACTCGGAAATAGTCGTAGATCTCCGTGACCGTGCCGACCGTCGAGCGAGGTGTGTGTGAAAGACCTTTTTGCTCGATGGCGATCGCGGGGGCTAACCCATCAATACGCTCAACAGGTGGTTTGGGCATTTGGCCAACGAACTGACGAACATAGGGACTGAGGCTCTCGACGAATCGCCGTTGACCTTCCGCATAGATCGTTTCCATCGCAAGCGATGTTTTGCCACTGCCGCTATGTCCACAAAAAACCGTCATGGCCTGCTTGGGAATCGTTGCATCAATATTCTTGAGATTGTGTTGGCTGGCCCCGACAACGCAGATATCCTGCAACTCGGGACTCGTGAGTTGGGAACTCTCAGTCGAAACTTTCTCTTGTTTCGATTTCTTGCTCGCCGCAGCCCGCCCCTTTTTGCTCGATGGCTTGGAACTGTGCGTGCTCAGATGCTGCTTCAATGCGACCCCGGTATACGAAGTCGGAATCTCCGCGACTTGCTCAGGTGTTCCACAGCATAGAACCGTCCCACCCCCAGCACCACCTTCGGGCCCCAAATCGATCACCCAGTCGGCCGATTGGATCAGATCTAGGTTGTGCTCGACAACCACCACCGTATTTCCTTTATCAACCAAGTTGTGGAGGACTTGGAGCAGCAAATCAATGTCATGAAAGTGCAGGCCAGTGGTCGGTTCATCAAGCACATACATCGTACTGCCAGTCCCGCGTTTGCTCAGTTCGCGAGAAAGCTTGATTCGCTGAGCTTCGCCCCCCGAAAGGCTTGGTGAGGGTTGACCTAGTTTGATGTAATCGAGCCCTACATCGGCAAGGGTTTTAAGCTTGCTGATAATCTTTGGGAAAGCATCGAAATGCTCGATGGCTTGTTGAACATCCAAATCGAGGCAGTCGGCGATCGACTTGCCCTTGAAGAGAACCTGCAGTGTCGATCTTGCGTACCTTTTACCTTCGCAAACAGGACAGGGTACCCAGATGTCGGCAAGAAACTCCATATCCAACCGCAAAGCACCGTGCCCTTCGCACCGTGAACATCTTCCCAATTCGGTATTGAAACTGAATGTTCCCGGTGCAAACCCACGGCGCTTGCTCTCGGGCAATTCCGTAAAAAGATCCCGGATTTCGTCAAAGAGCTTGATGTAAGTCGCCGGGTTGCTCCGAGGAGTTCGGCCGATCGGAGATTGATCGATCTCAATGAGTTTGTCCAAGTGCTCGATGCCGACGATCTTGCTGTGCTGACCAGGGGTATCTTCGGCTCCGTTGAGAACGTTCCGTAGTGCCGGTGAAAGAATGTCGGTGACCAATGAGCTTTTGCCAGAACCGCTTACTCCGGTCACGGCGATCAAGCGACCGAGTGGGAAATCGACATCGATGCCGCGCAGATTGTTGTGCTTGGCCCCAAGGACTCGAAGTGTCTTGCCTGAACCGCTCCGCCGGGCCTCTGGCCGGCGAATCACGCGCCGACGACTTAGGAACTGACCCGTTAGGCTCTGAGGATTGTCCGAGATTTCTTCGACCGTTCCAGTCGCGATCAATTCACCACCTTTGACTCCCGGACCTGGTCCAAAATCGACCAGAATATCCGACGCCCGCATGGTGTCTTCATCGTGCTCGACGACGATCAAACTATTGCCGATGTCACGGAGTTTCCTAAGCGAACGCAAAAGCTTTTCGTTGTCCCTCGCATGCAGCCCGATCGAAGGTTCATCCAATACATACAGAACCCCGGTCAGGCCCGCTCCGATTTGACTTGCTAAACGAATGCGTTGCGATTCACCCCCAGAAAGAGTCGGAGCAGACCTGTCGAGCGAGAGATATCCAAGCCCCACATCCTGGAGGAATCCAAGTCGATTGCGAACCTCTTTGAGTGCCTCGGTGGCAATGATCTGCTGGGTAGCTGTCAGCTCGATGCTTGAAAAAAAAGCCACCGCTTGCTCGATTGACATCGAGGAACACTGGCCGATCGAACGCCATGGGTCCTTGTCGTCAAACGCTGTCGAAAGAGTTTTGATTTTGATCGATCGAGCTTGGCCGTTTAGCCGCTGGCCATTGCAAGACGGACAAGTCGTCACTTGCAAAAATCGTTGGTAACGAGATCGGATCGATTCGCTTGCGGTATTGCGATAGATGTACATCAAATCGTTAGCAATGCCTTGATAGACCCTGTCGCCTATCGAGGGCTGACTGACATACGTGTGGTTTCTGCCGTCTCCAAAAAGGATCAACTTGCGAATCGCCGGTTGGATATCACTCCAAGGGGTTTTGAGGATGTCTTTTTTGACCTTGTAGCTTACTCGGATTCCTTGGCAAAAACTCGACAATGCCCGCTTGAGCCAAAGCGGCATGGCATCCCAAGTTCCCAGGAGTTCGATCAAGCCAGTGGCGATGGTAAGATCCGGGTTTTTGATCAACGACTCTTCGTTAAAAAAAGTCGCTACACCGAGTCCCTCGCAATCGGGGCAAGCTCCTTGCGGGGAGTTGAAACTCAGGAGCTGCGGTGTTGGATTTGGATAAGAACTACCACACTTCGAACAGGCATAGAGCTCCGAGTAGATCACATCGTTGGCCGAATCGCATCCCCATTCGGCATCTGTCCCTCGGGAGGATTTACCCAACGGGATCGTTCGGGTCAGGATCATGGATCCTTCTCCGAGTTTAATCGCTTTATCGATCGACTCGATCATCACATCGAGCTTGGGAGACTCGAACAAATCAGGACGGATCTCAATGCGATCGACCACCACATCGATATTGTGTTTGTACAACCTGTCGAGTTCCGGGGGTGAGCTCAGCAAGTAGAGATTGTCATCGGCTCGAACGCGATTGAATCCCATTCGCCGAAGGTGTGCAAATAAGTCTTTGTGCGATCCTTTTTGGTTGCGGATCAAAGGAGCAAGGATCGCAAACCAATGCGACTCTGCAGCCGATTTGGATTTTTTAGGCAGCAGCCTCCGGATCTTATCGATCATCTGATCGCGGGTTTGTTGGGTGATCGGCACGTCGCACGAAGGGCAATAACCCGTACCGCATCTGGCAAAGAGAACCCGCAAAAAATCGCTCAGTTCCGTAATCGTTCCGACTGTCGATCGCGGGTTGTACCCAGTCGACTTTTGGCTGATCGAGATCGCCGGTGCAAGTCCCGAGAGCAGATCGACATCGGGCTTGGGCATCTGGCCTACGAACTGCCTGGCGTAGGTCGAAAGGCTTTCGAGGTAGCGCCGCTGGCCTTCGGCAAACAGGGTGTCAAAGGCAAGCGAGCTCTTTCCGCTTCCACTGACACCCGTAAAACAGATCAACTGGTTTCGGGGCAACTGAACATTAATGTTCCTGAGGTTGTGCTCTCTGGCCCCGCGAACAACGATCGGAAGGCTTGCCGAACGCGAATCGTTGCGATTGGTCTTGGGTCCCTTCTTGATCACAGACGCTATGCTCCTTGCCGGCAAACGGAGCTGTTTGCCTTTAGCGAAACTTCCACTCAAGAGAAATTAGTGGATTCCTGCACCTGCCAAGTATCGCTCGGCATCAAGGGCCGCCATGCAACCGGTTCCCGCCGATGTGATGGCTTGACGATAGTAGTCGTCTGCGACATCCCCTGCAGCAAAAACACCTTCGACACTGGTGATGGTGCGGTAAGGTTGCGTCCAAGCGATATAGCCATTTTCTCGCGTTTCGACTTGGCCACCGAGGAACTTGGTGTTGGGGGTGTGGCCGATGGCAAGGAACATGCCGGTGGCCTCCAGAATGCTCGTTTGGTTGCTTTGAAGGTTCCGAATGCGAACACCGGTAACACCCACTCGAGGGTCTTCTGCTCCAAGGACTTCGTCGACGACCGAGAATTTTACCAGCTCGATCTTTGGATTGGCCAAGGCTCGCTCTTGCATGATCTTGCTGGCACGCATTTCACCTCGGCGAAGGAGCATGTAGACCTTCGATGCGTACTTGGTCAGATAGCTCGCTTCCTCGACCGCTGAATCACCGCCGCCGACGACGACGAGAGGTTTGTCACGGAAACGAGGTAGCGCTCCATCGCACACTGCACAAGCGCTGACGCCTCGATTGCGGTAAGTCTCTTCGCTGGGTAGTCCCAAGTAATTGGCGCTTGCTCCTGTGGCGATGATGACTGTGTGGGTTTTGAATGTTCCATTCTCGCTGGAATTCAAGACCAGCGGTCGTTTCGAAAAATCAACACTGACGATGTCATCGGTGATCACGCGTGTGCCGAAGTTGGTGGCTTGCTGTCGCATCAGTTCCATGAGTTCTGGTCCGGTCACTGCGTGGGGATGTTCCTCGACCGGTGGGAACATGTACTGACGACTCGGATCGATCGCCGAGTCGATGAACTCTTTGAGTTTGCCGGATGGAAAGCCGGCGTAGTTTTCGACCTCGGTGGTTTGGGCCAACTGCCCCATCGGAAAGCGACCCATGACCCGGTTCTCTTCGGTCATGGCACCCTCGAAAAGCAGAGGTCTCAGGTTAGCTCGTGCGGCGTAGATAGCGGCCGACCAACCAGCAGGTCCACTACCGATGATGATGCAGTTTTCGACGTCGCTCATAAGGGGGTTCTTTCAGATCGTATTGGAAACTCGAAGACCTTCACAGAGGCGTAAATTGCCCTGCGGTAATCTAAATTTTTACCACAGTTTCAGCGATTCTACCAGGACAAGTATCTCTCACGGAATCCGCTATCTGACATAGGTTTTTGCTTCGATCCTTTCTCAAGCGAGTCACTTGCACAATTCTCGAAGTCTCAAGCCACTTCGGGCTGGGGCATCGGTTTTTGTTAGGTGCTACTTGCGTAGGGAGGAAAACGATGGTTTTGAAAACTTGGATAGGACGACTGCAAATAAGCTGTCTAGCGATGACGGCGAGTGTGATGAGCCCAATGGCCCATTCGCACGCGGGGATTATCCTTAACCTTGAGGTAACGGCGTTAGGCCAGGTGCTAAGCGCTGGCGGCCCGTTGTCTGCATTGTATCAACACACCGATACAAAGCATGCCAAGAGGGACGAATTCCTGACCACCCAGGATGATCATACAGGGACAGATAGTGGCGGAGCCACCGGTGGTGGCAACGGTACGGGCGGTGGCAATGGCGGTGGCAATGGGGGTGGAGGCAATGGCGGTGGAGGCAATGGCAGCATCTTAGGGAATGGCGTCATCGCGGCGTTCAATGGGGACGCTGCAAGCCCTGGAAACCCAGAAGCGATCTTTAACGGATCGACACCGGCCAAAACGCATACGATCCGACTGGGGGATATTCCACTGACCACCGACGGCAAGTATCGGGTGTTTCTGTTTGATGCCAACCAGAATCAGTCGGAGAATGACGATCACGTCGACATCCAATGGATCCAGCTATTTACCTCGACGACAACACCTCCCTTGATAGATATATCGCAATTGACAGGTCAAACCTTGGTTTATGATTCGCTTGCCTATGACAACATTGAGTACATACGTATCGATGGGAACACGGGTACTGGTGGAGCGGACATGTACTTCTACGTGCCGAATGCCTTGTTCACAACCAAGGGTTCCACGGACACGAGTTACATCTATCTGTACTTCGGATATACGAACTTTAACGATGGAGCGGATACTTGGATGCTCGACAAAGACTTCACCTACACCAATCCGGAGTTGGTTCCCGAGCCGACCACCCTGGCTTTATGGGCCACCGGTGGAGCCCTTGGGCTTGTTTACCGGACTCGTCGCAAACGCGCCAAACAAGTTAGTTGTTGATTTAGTCCGCCCCAGAGGCGACTCCCAAGCATGCAGCGGCCTGGGGAATCGAGTAGACTGGTGTGGGTTTGATGACCCATCGCATTCTCTCCTTTCCCGGGCCGCTGCTGTTATGTTATCTAGATACTTCATGCTTGCTGTAGCACTTTGTTCGAGCTTGCTACTTGGTTCGATCCACCTGAGTGCAGCACCTCCAAACATCGTCTTTATCCTCGCAGATGATCTTGGGTACACCGATCTTGCTTGCTACGGTAGTCGCTATTACGAGACACCCAACATCGATCG
>Ga0208202_1000195_pt1 | contig 15055 bp, 4 predicted proteins | sample LakMenEpi27Aug08_FD_150738 | JGI IMG/M metagenome (GOLD analysis project Ga0208202, IMG submission 150738) | Freshwater microbial communities from Lake Mendota, WI - 27AUG2008 deep hole epilimnion (SPAdes) | ecosystem: Environmental > Aquatic > Freshwater > Lake > Epilimnion/Euphotic zone ... | reverse complement strand
CGTCGCTGGGCCACAGTTTGCCTCGCAATGAATCAACAAGATCATGATACCGGCTGGGATGCATGGCAGTTCTAGATTGATGTTGATAGGACAATAGGTTCCTCCTCCAATTGATCGTAAAAAACAAGACTGATCTGAGACTCAGCGCACCTCCTTTAATTGGAGTTCATTGATCTGCTGCTTTATCGAGATACTTCTTGGATCTTTTGCTGGCAATCGTTCATCAATTATTCCCAGGAAGTAGGCGGCTTTGCCGTAGTCCTTGCGCGAATCAGCATCCTTTGCTAGCACTCGAAGCTGATTGATGGACAGTGATTCGATTGACCGTGTTGCGTCGTTGCTTGAAAACAAAAGACGTGGTCCGACAAGCATTGCAAAGATCAAAACTAGGTATCGCAATAAATCCGAGTAATTAGCCTGCCGATCCTGGCGATCTGAAATTGCCGCCATCCATATAATTGCAAAGAATGTCACCACAAAGAATCCGACTAACACTACTGTCCATGAAATATCCAGCTTGAGCCTGATGCTTGCAGGCTCAATTGCCCGAATTAGGCTACCAATGAATATTCCAAGAAAAACTAATGCCAGCTCCTTTCGATGCTTGCCTAGCTGAGGGAAGATGTCAAACATCTGTATCCCGAAGCCAATCAGGGAAGCAATGCCAGTAACGATGGTAAACGTTTCCAAGGCTTTTTTGTCAATCTAGCGCTGCCCCTGAGAGGCAGGCTGAAACTTTAGAGCGCAGTAAGGCAAATCGTGGTGGCCTGTCCATTCGAGGGGCTTGTTAGCAGTTACTCCCACGTTACGACTCCGTAGACCTCGTCATAATCATTAGCCTTTACCGGCTTAATTCCAAGACTCTCAAGAAAGAAGAGCTTGCCATGCTTCTCTTTGTCAGATGTATAAATATACCAGCCGTCTCGACGACGATCTGGAAACTTATTGAAGTATCGGGCTCTCTCAATTAATAGCCATCTAAGAAATACCTCGTTTTCCTCAAGCCCCAAGCCAAAGATGAAAAGAGACTTGTTGAAGACGATGTCTAGCCAAGTACCAGCTCCCGGCCAATTAAGGAGATTTCTACCCGAGAAGAGTAGTCCCTCATTTCCCTTGTGCATCCATCCGCGTACCCGCTCCACCGATCCCATATAATGAGTCAGCCCTAGGCGAATACTTCGACGATATCTTTGCATCCCATTGATATGCCATATGCCAAATCCATGATGCGGTCTTTGGAGGACTCTGTCACCATAATATCTGTTCCACGGATAGAAATCGGTAAATGACGTGGTCAGCCTATCAGGCAGTAGACGACAACCGCCAGCCCTTGATAACACAGCATCAAAGTTTGTGGTCAGAATTGGAGTGCCATTTCTTTGCGCCCAATGGACAATTCGCTGGTGGTGAGGGAAGTCTTGCCATCCGTCCATACCTGCGCAGAATTCCTCTTGCAGTGATCCCTCAGCTTTTACCTTCTTAGGCCTGCCTAGATCGAGCAGATCATAGAACTCAGTGAGGGTGATTCCTTCCGGGATCTTCTCCTCAACCGCAATTCCATTCTTTGAAGCCAGGCTCAGCAAAAGGTCATCCCATGAGTTTGATTTGCCAGCGTCGCCATAGCGATTGATACCATTGCCAATTACTAACGCCAGCTCGCGTTTGCTTGTGGCAAGAATGTCTTGAGGCTTCATAGAGTTTATCTTAAGTGGCTAATACTTATTGGATGGCTTCCGAGGACCACTGTGCCTCCTGAATCTGTTTCTGTGAACCACTACCGAGTGAATCGACTCAGCCTAGCAGCCGCAGGCATCCATGGGAAACAATGTTCGTACTGAGCAGTGATTATCAGACCCGATAACCACATGCCTCACCCCCCAAACAACCGATCCCAGGCCTCCAGCACCAGCCGCTGTGTTCGGTACTCGCCCAACTGGCGGATCTCGTTGGTCTTGAGCACGCGGAAGGTTTCGCTGGGGTAATCAGGCCCCATCAGATCTGCGGGATCTAGGATGTAGCGCAGTTCGTCTCTGCTGAGGCCGTAGAGGTTGGCGTAATAGGCATCGAGTTCGGCTCGGAGCAGAGCTCGGCGTTCGGGATCGAAGGGGAAGGGTGGTCCGTCGTATCCGAGGTCTTGTGCCCAGCAAGCCAGAGAGAAGCTGGTATAGGAGAGCTCAAGGGATCTAGGTATGGAAAAGCCTCTATCGACTTCATGCGCTAACGGCAGTGCTATTTGCTCAATTACGCCTTGTGGAATGCTTGGCTGGCTAATGCTGTTACGGACCAAATAGTCAAAAACAAGTGAATTGTATATTCCGCACAGTTGAGCCATCTCGTAAGAATCGAGGCCTAGACTCAAAATCCATCCATATGTAGATGGAAGAGATGGAAGAATGCAAGCTACCATTGTTCTCTCGTCAGTCGATCGGCTAACTCGTCTAAAGCCCAAATATGAGTTGATTTTACCGCTTTGGAGAACAGAGTAGGCCTTGCTGATCTTTTCGTATTCAGACCGTGCGAGCATGTATTCTGTATTGATTTCAACTGACGGGTTCTTCAGATCTTCCGAAACAAGCTTCCACTCGTGGTATTGATAGGTTGAATACCTGTGATCCCACTGCCAGCCGCACTTGCCCTCGTAGACTGGGAGAAGGTCTTGACTTGTCATAGCTGCAAGTGAAGCCGGGACCAACCGGTCGACATCGTTGGTCTTATGTAGCATTGTTCGAAGTGTGACTTTCCATGAGTTCTTGCCTCCTTCCTGCTTATCTTTTAGGATGTCGTTGTTGGAATAGATCTTTTTAGTAAGCTCCGCATCCATCTGACTGCGAAATACTGGGCAACTACGGGTGTTAGGATTAAGCAGAATAAAGTCCTCGGGCCGAAGTGAGAACGAGCGTCGATGATCGGCCAGTTCGCTGAGTGACTTGATGCTGAATACAAGTTGGCATGAACTTGTACTTTCCCCCAGAGTGAGAAGGCAAAACGGATTCCGGTCATCAGTTCCAGGAAACCACTTGCGAATTTCAAAGAAGCTGATGAGTGAAATCAATCTCTCTCTTGTGACTGCATGATCGAAATAGGCCTTGGTGCTTGTGTCTGTCGCAATCCCCGTCGGCACGATCAACCCAGCCCGTCCATCCGGACCGATCAGATTGAGAAAGTGCTCGGCAAACAGGGCATAGGTGTTCAGATCCCCCACCGCCGTGAGCGCAAACCGTTCGCTGCCGCGGATGAACTCGCCGCTGCCTTCGGCCTCCCGCTTGGCCAGCTCAAACTCCCGCACCAGCGCCCGATCGGCCTCCGAGGCATCGGCAGCACTGAGCGCCTGGATCAACCGTTCCCGCGCCGCCTTGTTCGCTGCCGTGGCGATGGCCTCCGACCGCGCCGCAAAGAACTCCTTCTCCTGCAGCTTGATCCGCTCCCAGGGCGGATTGCCCAGCAGGCAGTCGAACCCGCCGGCCTGCATCACATCCGGGAAGGCCAGATGCCAATGCAGGAAGCGGAAGTCGTCCGCCGCCTTGCTCACCGCCGCTGCCATCGCCGGCGGGATCGAGCCTCCCTGCAGCGCCGCATCGAGGTGCTCGCTGGTGGGTACCACCGCCTGGGTGGCGGTGGTTTTGGGCAGGAAGAAGGCAGCGGTGTACGCATTGGCCGCCAACAGCTGCTGTTGCACCGCCGGCTGCTGCAGCCACTCCCGGTGGGCCTGCGCCTTGGCGGCCACGCCGGCCAGGTTGTCTTCCACCACCGCGTCCAGCGCCGCCTGGCTGGGCACGGCGGTGGTGCCGGCGGCAAACGAGAACAGATCACGCTGGCCCTGCTTGGCGAACGCCTGGTTGGCTTTCTTGAGGCTGGTGCACACCGGCCTTTCATCCCCCGTCAGCGGTTTGTAGGCCCCATCGGGGATGCCGTCTTTGAGCACCTCCGGGTCAAACACCCCCACCAGCGAATCGCCGCACTGGATGTGGGCATCGAGGAAGCCCAGCGGTTTGCCGGGGTCGATCGCCTCGATCCACAGCGCCACCTTGCACAGCTCCACTGCCATCGGGTTCTTGTCCACCCCGTAGAGGCAGTGGGCCACCACCCGGCGCAGGCACTGGCGGCGCAGCTCTTCGCTGGGTTCGTCGTCGCCCGCCAGGATCCGCGCCAGCTCCAGCGCCAGCCGCCGGGCTGCCGCCAGCAGGAAATGGCCGCTGCCGCAGGCCGGATCCAGCACCTGGATCGCCAGCAACGCCGCTGCCTTCTCCTCCGGGCTGCTGGCCTGGCTCAGCCGATCGCGGATCACCGGCAGCAGCGCCGAGAGGATCAGCAGCCGCACCAGCTCCTCGGGCGTGTAGTAGCTGCCGCTGGTTTTGCGTTCGCTGCCGGCCACGCCGCCCAGCGAGAAGCGCAGGCTGGCGCCGCTGCCGCTGATCTGCGGGTGCAGCTCCAGCAGGCTTTCGTACACGCTGCCAAACTCCTCGGTGTTCAGCGCCTGGTAGTTGATGCGGGTGCGGCTCTGGCTCTGCTCGTCGTAGAACCAGCCGATCGCCCGCACCGCCTCCAGCAGCGCCGCATTGCTGAGCTGGGCCTGGTCGAGATCGGGGCACTGCTGCTCGCCGAACAGGCCGCCCAGCCCGGGCAGCCCGAGGCTGGAGCCGCCCCGGCCCAGCTCGCCGAACACCAGCTGCTGCACGCGCCACAGATCGCCGTGCTGCTGCTCGTGGGCGCCGCTTCGGATCGCCAGATCGCGCAGCCGGCTGAGGCTGTAGCCCTCGCGGTAGATCTGGCGCAGCTCCAGCGGCACCTCCGGTGCAAACAGCAGGTGGCGGTCTTCCGCCACGCACAGGAACAGCAGCCGATACACCAGCCGCAGCAGCTGCCGGAAGAACGCCTGGGTGCTGAGCTCACCGCTCTGCAAACGCGCCACCAGATCGCCATTGGCCGGGTGCTGCAGCAGCCCCTGGCCCACCGCCTCCAGGGCGGCCTGCACGCCATCGCGCAGTTTGTTGAGCGCCCGCTCGCCGCTCTGCTGGCCGGCCTGCTTCCAGCCATCGAGCAGGCAGGTGTTGTCGTCGGTGCGCTGGAAGCGGCTGGCGTGCAGCAGCAGCCACACCACCGCAAACTCATCAAACAGCCCGCCCTCGAACACCTGATCCAGCCCCACCTGCACGTAGGCCGGTTTCACCAGGGCCGGGTTGTCGTGCAGCAGCCGCAGGCTGGTGCCATTGCAGAGCAGCCCCCAGTTGGAGCCGTCGTCGGCATTGAGGCATTCCTGCAGGCAGCTGTGCGGAGAGCGGCGGCGGCCGTCCTGGCCAAACTCCGGCTGGCCCCGGTCGAGCTCGTCGTTGGCCAGGCCGGTGAGCACCACCGGCACCGCCCCCGCGAAGGCCTGGTGGCTGATCGGGAACTGGGCTTCTGCTAACTGGCGGGGCGGGCAGGGCGCAAGGTCGCCCCAGCCGAACACCTGCTCCAGCAACTGGCGCGTGAACCACGGCGCCCAGGGTGTGCCCTCGCCGCGGCTGCGCAGTTCCTGGGCCTGCTGCCACAGCGCCCTGGCGCGGCTCCAGGCCTGGTCCACCGCCACCTGCAGGCGTTGGTTCTTCTGCAGGCCGTAGTCGCTCGCCTTCTGGCCCGCTGCCTCCTGGCGGGCGATCTGCTCCAGCAGCGACGCCGGCAGCAACCCGCCCACCAGCCGGATGGCGTTGAACTGCAGGGTGGCGCTGCGGCGGCGGGGCATGGCTACAGCTGGGGTGCCGGCAGCAGCACAAACAGGCCGATCACATCCACCGGCAGGCTGGGTTCGCAGCGGAAGCGCATGCGCAGTGCACCGCCGGTGCCCACCGCCGCCTGACGCACGCGGCGGTGATCGTCTTCCGCCTCGGTGGCCCGGTCGAGCGCCAGGGTGCGCAGGTCGGCCTCCAGGGCCGGCAGCAGCTTGAGCGCCCGCTCCAGCTCCATCTGCCGCTGCCCCGGCTGCACGTTGCCCACGGCCGGCTGCTGCATCAGGGCCAGGGCCTCGGCCTCCGCCAGCACCCGCAGGCCATCGGCCGCGCAATGTACGGTGAGGCACTCCTCCACCAGCAGGGGCGGCATGGCTTCAAAGCCGGCGTCGGTGCGGCGCTCCTGGTTGATCTGGTGGCGCAGGCGCAGCAGCAGCAGGGTGGTGCGCTCGCTCACCCAATTGGTGCGGATCACGGCGCCGCGAGCTGCCAGCTCGGGCTCCTCGCCACTCAAGGCACGCTCGGCCACAAACTCCGCCAGCTCCACCACCAGCGGATGGGAGCGCGTGAGCAGCTGGGCGCCATCGCGGCAGGGGGTGGTGGTGGCGAGGCTCAGCCGCCCCTCCAACCCCTGGCTCTCCAGCCGTTCCCGCAGCGCCCGCCGTTCCGCCGGGATCTCAGCCAGGTTGAACAGCCACGTGCCACCGGCCACCGCCGGGGCCGGCAGCCGCAGCCGGGCGCAGGCCTCCACCAGCAGCCGCTCCACCGCGGCGTGATCGCCCAACGCCTCCTTGCTGCGCTGCCACTCCGGCAGCACCTCCTCGGGCTTGAGGCGCTGCTGGGCAAAGATCGTCTGGGTGCGCTTGGCGTTCTCCTTGGCGCTCTGCCACTGCTGATCGAAGCTGGCCTCCCAGCCCACCAGCGGCAGCACTTCGGGCATCCCCGGTGATGCCGCCAGGCCTAGATCCAGCCCCAGCTGCTGCACCGATTCCCCGAGCACATCGGCGAGCACCGCCTGGGTGATCGAGTTCATGTCGCCCGGCACCGGCACGCTCACCCCCAGTTCCTTGCGGATCAGCTTTTCCTTGTTGAGGATCACCGCCAGCACCCGTTCATCCACCGGGTTACGGCGGTTGGGGTCTTTGCAGGCGCCGTGCAGCATCAGTGCCCGCACGGTGGTGCGTGCCTGGCCAAAGCGATCCACGCGGCCCTCGCGCTGCTCGTGGCGCGTGGGGTTCCAGCAGAGGTCGTAGTGGATCACCGCATCGAAACTGCGCTGCAGATCGATCCCCTCCGATAGGCAATCGGTGGCCACCAGCACCGGTGTTTTCGGCTTCTCCGGATCAAAGGCTTCTGCCTCCAGCGCTGCGATTCGCTCCACCCGCTCCTCCGGCGGCAGCTCGCCGGTCACCGCCCGGATCACGGTGCTGCGCTTGGGCAGGGCAGCGCTGAGTTCTTCCGCCAGGTAGTGGGCAGTGGGGCGGAAGCGGCAGAAGATCACCGGCCGGTAGCCCTCACCCAGCAGCTCCACCACCTGGCGCACCAGCTGGCGGAGCTTGGGATCGTTGCTCGGCCCGCGCAGGCCCTCGGCCTTGGTGATCAAGGTTTCGAGGTGGGCACGATCCGCTTCGATCGCCAGGTCGCCGCCTGGGGCGGCCTCCTCTTCGCTCATCGCCTCATCGAGGCCGTCGAGTACCCCCTGGCTGGCGAGCTCTTCCAGTTCGCTGAGCTGTTGGTCTTCCGTGAGTTCGGGGCCGCTGCCCTGGTCGAGGCCCGCCTGCTCCAGGCCGGCCAGCTTGGTGCGCAGCGACACGGCCGCCGCCGCCGGGCTGCTGCTGATGCAGCGCAGCAGCGCCAGGGCCGCCCACCAGCTCATCCGCTGCCGCAGGCGGCTCTGGCCGGCGCTGCGCTTCACCAGGGTGCGGGCGTAATCGAGCACGTCGTTGAACAGTGCCCCCCAGGCGCCGCTGAGCTCGTAGGTGCTCTCCCGCGTTTCGCGATCGGGGAAATCGGCACCCTCGCTGCCCCATTCGGCGCGGATGTCCTGCCGCCGCCGCTGCACGAAGTGGGCACCGAGCTGCTCGCGCAGGGCATCACGTCGCGCCCCATCGGCCATCGTGCCCAGCTCGGCAAACTTCGGATCCAGCAGCCCCAGCAGGTGGTTGAACCCTTCGCTGTCGCCGCTGTGGGGGGTGGCCGTGAGCAGCACCACGTGGCGATCGGGCCGCGCCGCCAGGCCGCGCAGCAGCTCATAGCGCTGGTGCCGTCCTCTCCCCTTGCCGGCGGTGCAGGTGTGGGCCTCATCCACGATCACAAAATCGCCGCAGCCGCGGATGAAGCCGTCGCGGTAGTCGTCGCGCTTGATCGTGTCCAGGCTCACCACCGTGAACGGGTAGGCCTCGAACAGCGAGTGGCCCACCGGCAGGTCCTTGCTCAGCCGCCCCACCGTGCCCGGCCGCACCACCTCTGCCGCCAGGTGGAACTGCTGGGCCATGTCGCTGCGCCACTTCTCGCACAGGTGCGGCGGGCAGATCACCGTGATCGTGCGGATCTCGCCGCGATCGAGCAGCTCGCGGGCGATCAGCAGGGCCTCCACCGTTTTGCCCAGGCCCACCTCATCGGCGATCAGCAGCCGGGTCACCCGTTGCTTGAGCGCCATCAGCAGCGGCACCAGCTGGTAGGCGCGCGGCTCCAGGGAGAGGTTGCCGAGGCTGCGGAAGGGGCCCGCCCCGGCGCGCAGCTTCAGCAGCAGGGCATCGCGCATCAGCAGCGCCGAGCTCTGCGAGCCGCTCTGGCTGGCATCCGGCCAGGGGAAGGTGGCCGGGGCCACATCGCCGCCTTCCAGTGGCAGAAACAGGGTGGCGATCTGCTGGTCGCCGCCGCCCAGGGGCCGCAGCTTGAGGGTGTTCGGCGCCGGGTTGGGCAGCACCACCCACTCCCGGCCGCGGGCGCGCACGATCGAGCCAGGGGTGGTGGGGGTGGTGGTCATGGCTGCACGCCCCCGCCGAGCTTGTCGGCGTGCTGGGCAAACACCGCGGCGATCTGTTCGCCCAGGTCCGCCGCTGCTGCGGCTCCATTGGCCACAGGGGCAGTGGGCGCTGCGGCAGGCGGGCTCTCGCCGTGACTCTCTTCATGCCCCTCACCAAACAGCCAGCGGTACTCGGCGAACACCGCACCCCACTGGCGCGGGTCGTCGCCGAACACCACCACGTTCAAGCCCACGGCATCAAGGGCTGAACGCTTGCGCTCATCGAGCTGCTGCTGGAGCGGCTGCCTGTGGTGTGGCCCATCCACAAACACCAGAGCACCAGCCTCCACATAGGTGAAGTCGGGCACCACGTAGTGATCGGGCACCGGCGACTGGGCCTTATCCGGCAGCAGGTAGCCCCGCTGCTGCAGCGTCTGCAACCACAGCCGCTCCAGGCCGCTCTGGCAGAGCTCCAGCAGCTGATCCAGCCGCTCGCTGCGGCCTGACGTGCCGCCCTGGGCCACCACATCGGCGCGGGCCAGATCCAGCAGGAACTGCTTGAGCGATGGCAGGCGCCGATCGATCTGCTCGTGGTCGCGCTGGTTGTTGTAGCTGAGCAGGCAGCGGTAGCAGCCGGCTTCGCACTCCGTGTCGGTGTCGATCAGGTCGATCGCCTGCTGGGGCAGGAGCCCTTCCCAGTGCCAGTGGCAGAGCTCCAGGGCCTGGCGCCCCAGCTGTTGCATCGCCGTGGGGCTCTCCACCAGGCGGCTCAACACCCCGGCACCGCCCTCGGCTGCTTCATAGATCAGCAACGAGCTGGCGTTGGCTTCGTTGGGCATCAATTCGGCGGCCAGCTCGCTGGGATCGAGCTGGAAGGCCACCTCGATGGCGCGCTTGAGGGCATAGCGCACGGAGATCAGATCCAGGGCGGTCCACTCCTGGCGGAACTGCACCAGCAGGGCGTTTTTGCGGTCTTGCACGTAGGGCGTGATCTTCACGTAGCCGTCTTCTGATTCGCCCTCGTCGTCGTCGCCGCCAGCCACCAGATCCGACTCCTTGCCCCAGAGCCCCTTCACCGGATGGATCGGGAAGCCGATGTTGTTCGGGTTCTCGCGGCGGCGCCGGCCCAGGTTGATGCGGCTGATCTGGGTGGCGGCCCCATAGCTCAAGGCCAGCAGCGGCCGACCGGCCACGCTCACCTCGGCCACCGCCACCCGCACCTGGTTGTTCTCCTTGGGGAACTCGTAGGTGGTGAGCAGCTCGTAGCCCAGCCGCTGCCGTTCTTCGTCGTCGGAGGTGATCCGCTCGGCGCGCCGCGTGGTGACCTGCTCGATCTGATACAGGTGCGGAATCCGCAGGGCGTTGCCGTCCGGATGGAGCTTGAGGCCTGATCCGCAGTGGCAGCACACCTCCAGCTTGGCGTCCTCGCCCAGGTGGGCATGGCCGCAGGAGCCACACACCAGCGCATCGCGGGTGGCCAGGGTGCGGGTGGTGGTGCTGGCCTGCTCCTGCAGGTTGAGGATCGCGCCGCGCACCTTGTAGGTGTTGCCCTCGTGATAGATCAACGCATGGGGGCCGAACTCGCTGATGCCCACAAACCGCGGCCTGCTGAGGTAGGTGCCGCCGTTCACCTGCTCGCGGCTGCCGGGAATGAAAGCCAGCAGCGGCAGGCGCGGGAAGTTGTAGCCCGGCATGAAGCCCTGGCTGGCCAGGTAGCGGTAGGTGGTGAAGTCGCCATTGGCGCCCTGGGGCCCGCTGCGCTCCGCCAGCAACAGATCCCGCTGCAGCAACGCAGCCCGCTGGCGCTGCTCGGCGTTCTTCTTCTCCCGCTCCGGCAGGGCGTAATTGATCATGTCCTTGCCGGCCTGCACCAGCTGGCTGGTCACCGCATCCAGCAGGCCGCGCCAGCGGCCCAGGGAGCGGTCGAAATCCCGGGCCGTGCTGTTGATCAACCCCTCCAGCCAGCTCTCCGTGAGCCAGGGCGGTGGCGTGGATCCCAGCCAGTTGTGGCGCTTGAGGTCGTCCACGATCGCCTGGCAGGCCCGCAGCGCCTGGTCCCGCGCGCTGGGGTTGTCGAGGGCTTCCGCGATCTCGCCCACCACGGGTTTGAGCTCGGTATCGAGCCCCACCAGCTCCTTCACCTTGCCGGGCAGCGCCTTGCCCGTGGTCGCCAGCCACAGGGCGCGGAAGTGGGCGATCAGCAGCTCCTCATTGGCCAGCTCCAGCGTGGGTGCACTCACCGCACCAGACACCATGCGCGTTGGCGCCGAGAAGAAGTACTGGTCGTGCGGTGAGGTGGCACCGCAGTAGCTGAGCACCAGCGCCGGCTGGCCGCTGCGCCCCGCCCGGCCGCTGCGCTGGGCGTAGTTCGCCGGCGTCGGCGGCACGTTGCGCATGTACACCGTGTTGAGCGAGGAGATGTCCACGCCCAGCTCCATCGTGGGCGAGCAATAGAGCAGCCGCAGCTGGGCCTCGCGGAACGCTTCCTCCCGCTTCTCCCGCTCCTGGGCATCCACCTGGGCGGTGTGCTCCCGCGCCAGCAGGGTCTGCAGAAACGGCCGCCCCTGGGCACTCAAGGTGCTGGCCAAATCGTTGTAGAGGGTGCGGAAGTAGTCGTTCACCGGCCCGCGGCGACCGGAGCTCTGGCGTTGCTTGAGGAGTGCGGCGTGGTACTCGTCCTGGGGTTCTCCCTCCGGGTCGCACAACGTCCAGCGCAGGGCACTGCTGCTGAGCCGGCAGCCGCACTTGCTCTCGCCGCTGCCGCGCCGGCTGAGCCGTAGATCCACCTGTTTCACCAGGTGGTAGCGCCCCAGCACCGTAACCAATCCCAGAGTGATCTGCTGGTAGAGCGCCTCATCCCACTTCAGGCCGGCGTGCAGCTCCTCCAGAGAGAGCCAGCGCTCCCGGGCCTTGAGCCAGCGGCCGAATTCACCGCGCAGCGACAACCCCTCCAGGCCGCGGAACTCCCGCCCCCGGGCATCGCGCGGCACCGTTTCAAACACCACGCTGCGTGCCAGTTCGCCCTTCTCATCGGCGCCGATCGCCCACACCTCCTCCAGCTCAGATGAAGCGCGGCGGCGGCGCTCAAACTCCTCGGCAAACAGCACATTGGTTTCGATCGCCAGCCGCTCGCGCAGCTCCTCCAGCAGGCGGTGGCAGATCAGGTAGCGCTCAACCGGCGAGCACTGCGCCAGCAGGGGATGTTGATCCGCCCACTGGCTCTGGTCTTCCACGCAGGCCACCAGCTCGGCGTAGTCCACCTCCAGCAGTTGCAGCTGCTCCAGGTTGGGGTTGGTCAAGCGCCAGCCCCGGCGCAGGTCCACCACCAGGCGGTACTCCAGCACTTCGCGCAGGGCCTTGCGGAACTTGCCCTCCGCCGCCGGCACGATCTCCTTCTGGGCGATGAAGTCGTCGGCCTCCAGCCGCAGCGCTTTCTCGGTTTCCAGGGCCAACGTCTCCAGGCTCAGCTCCCGTTCCGGCTGGGCCTGCAGCGCCGCCACCAGGCCAGCCCGCAGCTGCAGCACCCGCATGAAGTCGTTGAAGTGGCCGGCCTGGAGCGAGGCGTCCTGGCGGTTGTCGCTGAAGGCCAGCAGCTTGCGGGCGTTGTCGGGCAGCTCGTTGGCCGGGAAATTGAGCAGCTGCCGCAGCACCGACAGGCTCAAGGTGGTGGTGGCGGAACTGCGGCCTTCCGAACTCAGGCCCACCAGCTTGCGGAAGTCGCTGCCTCGGGCGCTGTGCTCCACCCCGCAGCTGGGGCAGAAGCGGAAGCTGCCGGCGAGCAGCCAACCCGGCAATCCATCAGTGCTAGCCAGACCATCGGGACGGAAGCGGCAGGGCACCGGTGCCGCCTGGCGATAGTGCTGGCGTAGCACCAGATCGCCGTCTTTGCCCGGCTCCAACCAGCCATCGGGGTAGTTGGCCTTCTCCGGCTCATCGGTGGAATAGGCCCCGGCCGCATCGGGCATGAAGTAGCCATGCACCACCTGCTTGTCCTTGAGGCTGGCCTGATCGCCGAAATCGCGGGGCTCCAGCCGCACCGGCCGCTTGCTCTGCAGGTGGGCCCACACCGGATGGAACTCCTGGCCGCAGCTACGGCAGAACACCAGCGGGAACAGCAACGCCTGACGGTCACTGCCCGGCAGGTAGATCTGCCCTTTGAGCGTCGGGTGGCGCGCACCGGGCGGCTCCAGCGTGCAGTAGATGTCGCCACCCGCCGAGACGAACTGGTGCAGGCGGAAGGCAAAGAAACGCCGGTTCGGCGCCACCTCCACCTGATAGGCGGCCAACAGGAACTGCCGCAGCCGATCGCGGGCCTGCTGGGGATCAACGCCACTGAGCTGGGCGAGCTCTTCTGTCGCTATCCGGAACGCCTTGGGGTTGGAGCGAACCCACTTGCCATCGGCCCGGTCGTCTTCCCGGCGCAGCCCCAGGCGAAGCTCCACCCAGCGGGCGAGGGGGTGGCGGCGCAGGCTCTCCCCATCCCCAGTGGGGACGTCGGCGGCAAGGGCCTGGCCCAGTTCCTGGCCACTGGGTAGGTCACCTTGCGTGACCCGCTCCAGGGTTTCGGTCACCACGTTCTCGGCCGGAATCGTGGTGCCGAACAACTTGCTCGCCACCGAGGCCACCAGGGCGTTGCGTTCCTCGGCGCTGCCCTCGCTGGCCATCGTGGCCGAAGTGCCGATGCAGATCAGCTGGTTGTCGGGAGAGAGCCGCTGCCGCACCCGGCGCACCAGCATCGCCACATCCGCCCCTTGCCGGCCCCGGTAGGTGTGGAGCTCATCGAGCACCAGAAACTCCAGCCCCTGGGCTGCCTTGATCACCTGCTGATCCAGCGGGTTCTGGCGGGTGAGGATGTACTCCAGCATCACGTAGTTCGTGAGCAGGATGTCGGGTGGGTTGGTCTGGATTGCCTCCCGTTCTTCTTTGGATTCCTGGCCGGTGTAGCGGGCAAAGGTCACCCGCTCCGACCCCTTGGCGTAGCCCAGGCACAGGTACTTATCCAGTTCCTTGTACTGGCTGTTGCAGAGCGCGTTCATCGGGTAGATCACAATCGCCCGAATGCGCTTGCGGGTGTCTCCCGCTTCCTTGGCTTCGATGATGCGCTGCACCATCGGCAGGATGTAGCCGATCGACTTGCCCGAGCTGGTGCCGGTGGTGATCACCACGCAGCCACCGGCAAGCACGATCTTCAGGGATTCCAGCTGGTGCAGGTGCAGCTGCAGTTCCTGCCCCGCGCCGTCCTCCTTGCCCCAGCGAAAAATCTGCCGGCATTCCGGGTGCAGCAGGCCCTGCTCTACCAGCTCGCCGATACGTCCCCCGCCCACGAAGCTGGGGTTGAGCTGGATCAGTGGTGAGGGCCAGTACTCCTCATCGCCATAGCGGCCATCCACGAAGTCGCGGATGTCGTCTGGCTTGATCGTGGTGAAGCTGCGGCTGAACTGGCCGTAGTCCTCCACCACCCGGTCGCGGAACGAGAAGACATCCATCAGCCCGGCACCTCCGGGCTGCCGTGGCGGCGAACCATCCGGGAGCAAGCGCGCAAGAGCTGAGCCATGGGCGCTGAATCGAGCTGTTCCCTGGCTCCAGTCTGCAGCGCGTTACAGCGTTCCGCAGCCATCTTGCCGGCTCCGAAACACAGATCAGTACTGGATTCCATGCCGATCCTGCATCGTTTTCAGCTTCGTCACCTGGAGACGCAGGCGCCGCAGGCAGAGTCGCGCGGCGCGGCTTCCCGCAGCGCGTTGCGGCAGGAGCAACCAGAGCTGCTCGCTCAGGGGCGGCTGCTCGGCCAGCAGCTCCAGCCGGTTGCTGTTCAGCCAGCGTTGGCCCAGCAGCTCAGAGCACACCGGCATGGCCAGCCGGCGGTCCCGGGCCCGCTTGAGCCAGGCGGCCGGCTCCTGGCAGGCCACCGGTTGCTGCTCCACGGCATAGCCGTGCTCTTCCACCACCTGATGCAGCAACGGCATCGCCCCCTTGCGGGGCAGCAGCACGCTGCGTTTGTGGCCGGCCTGGGCCACCAGCTGCAGGCGGATCGAACCCAGCGGCAGCACTGAGATGCCTTCCCAGTCGGGATCCTGCCCGGCAGGTAGCGGCCTGGCCAGGGAGAAGGAGCTGAGGATCACCCCATCCAGCAGCCCATGCCTGAGCAGCTCCACCCAGTGCTCGGCGCTGCGGAAACGCGGCGGCACTTCCTGTACGCCGGCCATGGTGATCAGCAGGGCGTGATGCAGCACATCGCTGCCGATGCGCAGCTGCTCGGCCATCAGCCGGTGCTCGCGATACGCCAGCCGCAAGTGATGCAGGCAGAGGTTGTGGCCGTGGCGGCAGATCGGTGAGCCGGGGGCATTGATCAGCGAGAACTGCCGCTGCATCAGCTGCAGGCTGC
>Ga0208202_1000192_pt1 | contig 15149 bp, 8 predicted proteins | sample LakMenEpi27Aug08_FD_150738 | JGI IMG/M metagenome (GOLD analysis project Ga0208202, IMG submission 150738) | Freshwater microbial communities from Lake Mendota, WI - 27AUG2008 deep hole epilimnion (SPAdes) | ecosystem: Environmental > Aquatic > Freshwater > Lake > Epilimnion/Euphotic zone ... | reverse complement strand
AAAAAGCAGTACGCCGAAATGGTCCGATATACCTATAAAAACCGCACATCTTCGGATATGATTGTGTTTTTATTTTCGGCGGCTTCCTTCAATGATGCCATCCGACGTTTACAATACGTGAAGCAATACCGGAATTATCGTGCCGATCAGGCCATCAAAATCACCTCTGCCAGTAAACAACTCAGTAATAAAATCACGGTTCTCAATATTCAAAAACAAAAAAAGGATTTTGTGTTGACTGCGCAACAACAGCAAACAAAGATTCTCGAAGCGGAAACCGCCGAAAAAGATAAAATCGTCACCCAACTCAAAGGAAAGGAAAAAGAACTCATCGCCGGTCTTGCCCAAAAAAAGAAGGCAGCCGATGATTTGAATCGTGCCATCTCCGCCGCCATCCGCAAAGAAATTGAACTGGCGCGAAAACGTGCCCTCGAAGAGAAGATGCGCGAACAAAGAGCTTTGAAGGCGAAGCAGGAACAGGAGAAAAAACTGGCTGCCCAAAAGAAGGCTGAACAATACGCATTGGGCTTGAAATTAAAACAGGAAGAAGAAGCACGCAAACTGGAAGAAGCCCGGAAGAAACAAGCTGAAAAAGAAAAACAGGCACTCCTTGAAAAACAAAAACGCGAGGAAAATGAACGCAAACTCGCTCAGGAAAAAAAGGAACGCGAACAACGTGAACGTCAATTAGAGGCTGATCGTAAAGCCCGTCTTGAAAATGAGCGCAAAGCATCAAAACTGGCCGAAGCACAGCGGATTGAAAAGGAAAAACAATTGGCTGTTGAAAAACAAAAACAGGAAGAGCGCGAAAGGCAGTTAGTCCAGGAAAAACAAAAACAGGAAGAACGTCAACAACAATTGTTGGCTCAAAAGCAACGTCAGGAAGAGGAACAACGCAATTTGGTGGAGGAGAAAAAACGACAAGATCGTGAGCAAGCCCGTTTGGCGAGTAAAACGCCTTTTAATAATCCCCGTTATGTACCAACGCTTGCTGAAAAACAAAAACAAGAAGAGGAAGCCAAAGCCCTTGCAATGCGTATAGCTGAAGAGGAAAAAGCACCACCCACAAAATCATTCACCAGCGATGATTATAAATACTCTTTAACACCCGAAGAGCGACAACTCACCAATAGTTTTGAAGCGAACAAGGGTCGTTTGCCATGGCCTGTCGAAAAGGGGTATATCACAGAGCGCTTTGGAAAAAACAAACATCCCTTGTTTAATATCACGACCGAAAATTATGGCATCGATATCAAAACAAGCCGGGGTGCAGGCGCCAGAACCATCTTTGCCGGTGAGGTTAATTCTGTGATTAATATTCCGGGCATGGGGCAAACAGTACTCATTAATCATGGAACCTTTTATACAGTGTATGCGAAATTGGCCAAGGTAAATGTGGCTAAAGGAACCAAAGTAAGCATGAAACAATCCATCGGAACGGTATCAACCGATGATGAAGGCAATACACAAATTCATTTTGAAATATGGAAGGTCGGTGCGAACGGGCAGCCATTTAAAGTGAATCCTGAACAATGGGTGGCCCAATAATTCAAACAAATCCTAAAGCCTTCATTCCTGAGCCGAAAAATGATAGGATCGTTCGATTTTACAAATCTGAATTCGATACCAGTCATACCATTCCTGCTGGCCTCTGGTTTGGGCTTCTAAATGGTCCGACTGCTTTTTCCATTCCTGTATGGATGCCAAATCTTCCCAGTAGGAAATAGAGATACCGATATCGTTGCGGGCACTCTCAAACCCCAAGAAGCCTTTTTGTGCGCGCGCTAAGGCCAATATTTCTATAGCCATGGAATGATAGTTGGGATCATCACCTTTGAGTTGGGAAATAAAGATTACAGCATAAGATCCGATATGCATAAATGTCGGTTTATTGTTTTTGGAAGCTGCTTATTCCCTGTTGTTGCTTTTCTATATCTATTACACGAAGCATATAAAGGCCTATTGGAAGGGATTCTACATCGATGGTAAAATGGTTCGCCAAGCCGCTCCATTGGGTTTGCTTTTGTAATATGCGCCCATTGAAATCTAAAACTTCAATGTGAATTTGGCGGCTATTGGAATGCTGTAGAAGTATGTTTAATCGATTTTGAGTTGGCACGGGATATAATTCAAAAGAGAGCTTATTTACGTACACATCATTCAAACCAACAGTAAAGGATTGGTAATAATAAAAGTCGCGGCTGACTGGTTCAAAGGAGGCGCCATTGTGAGTTTCTTTTTGCATGAAGATGAGTGAATCCAAGGCGTTATAGGCCATTTGTTTTTTCCCGCTCAAGGTCCAGGCAGATCCATTCCCACTATATTCCAGTACTTCTGTGAGCTGTGTTCCGGTATAGCTATATGTATTTCGAATATCATTGCTCCATGCGCCGGAAAAATTTTCACGGTAATCTTCTGCTAATTCATCGGAAGCATTGTATAAATATTTGTGTCTGTTCAAATTCTGCCAGGCACCACTCCATATTTCTGTTTTAATCAGGTCGATTTGATCAGTAGGCGTATACACATAAGAAATCCGGCTATTATTCTGCCATGCCGAAGAGGCGGTATCCCAGGTTTGATAGAGGCTTTCGTCTTTTAAAAAAGGGTTGGTGCTATAATTGTGTATGGCGCGATTATTGGCGGTCCATACATCCATCCAGTTTGGCAGCGAAACGGTCAACGAAGCCAGAGAATCCTGATTATAAGCATAGGAAAGCCGTTCAAATTTTTTCCAACTCTGACTCAGGGCATTCCAGTTAAACTTATCGGATGATTGTACTTTTCCGTTGGTAATGATTCGCTGGTTTTTACTCATATTCGTCCATCCTCCGCCCGACCAATTGCTCACTAGTTCATCAGTAAATAACCCATTGGAATATCCGGAATAGACAATTTTTCCGGTTGGTGCCCAGGTTGTTCCATTCCAAACATCATACAAGATTTCAGTTATATTACCTGAAGCATCATAACTATATGAATACCGGGTATTATTGGTCCAATTGCCTGATATCCAGTTTTCGCGAAGTTGAACAGTCACCCGGTCTGAGGCATCCAGTGTAAAAGTGTATCGAAAAAAGGGATCCCAATTGGAACCATTCGCTTTGAGTTGATTGCGCATGGTTAGCGCCGCCTGGGCATTATAAAAGAATTCAGTTGAATCAACGCCCTGCCAGGCATTTCCACTGAAGTTATCACGTCGTTGTGCGATTCTTCGTTGTACTAGTGTTTGTGACATGGCCGTAAAATCCATCAGGCACTGCAACAAAAAGAAGGCTACTAAAAAGGAACGATTACCCATAGAGTTCATAATGAATTTGCGTTTTATCATATCCCATTTCATGCAAACGTGTTTTGGCTTCATCAATCATCATTCTCCATCCGCACAGCAAAAAGTGCGCATGGGGTTTGTCGGCTGCTAGTTCCTGATAAACAGCATGTACATACCCTTGTCGGCCTGCCCATTCTTCGCGCGATAATACCGGAATGAATTGAAACGGCGGCATATTTTCCTCCAGTTTTTTGAATTCCTCGTAATAAAGTAAATCCTTTTGTGATCGTGTTCCAAAAATGAGATAAATGTTCTGTGTAGGAATATGTTGATTGTACAAATAATGTATCATACTCCGAAAAGGCGCAATACCCGTGCCGGTACAAATCATAAAATAGTCGTGGGTAATGGGTTCGGGCAAAACAAATACCCCGGCAGGGCCTCTAAACAACAAGGTATCTCCAACGACCACATTTCTAAACAAATGATTGGTACCCAAGCCGTCATCCACCAACACAATCAATAACTCAAAGATGTTTGTTCCATCTGGTGTTGATGCGATAGAATAGCTTCGCCATCTTTTATTTTTCTTTTCATGGATAGGAAGATCCAGTGTAACGAATTGCCCGGGTTTATAATCAAATACCGGTTCGGGGCTTTGTATAAAAAACCGACGGGTATTATAGGTCTCATCAATGATGGACACCACCTTGCCTTCGAGCCAGTTGAGATTCATGGAGTATTAAAGTTAGGCTAAGTTAACGACAGATTTTGCAATTGAACTACAAAATCTACTATAGGTTCATGTGAAAGTTAGTTTGCATGAGATAAACAGGGGCACTTTAATAGAAACAAGAGCATCAATTTTTTACTAGAGGGGCTATTTATTTAAATGAATTCGAATGATTCTTTTACTCTTCAATACAGGAGAAATTCAACCAAGATTTTTTTCAACCTTCTACAAATCATTTCACTGGAGTATATTAGCTCCACGAAAATTTTGCTATGTCCAAAAAAATGCCTCAGTCTAAAACGAGTCAACAGCCTCCGGTAACAACGCAGCCAACTCAAACTACATCTGAGCGAGATGATGCCAGTGCCTCTATTTGGAATCGGCTTTGTTCGTCATATTGGCCCTATGTGATTATTACATTGCTTGGTTTTGTTTTATACGCCAATACCCTAAATCACGAATATGCTTTGGATGATGATATGCTGGTTGTTTCCAATAGTTATGTATTGCAAGGAACCGCAGGTATTGCAGATATCATGAAGACCGATGTTTACGATAGTTATAACAAAGCCAATCAGGCCGAAGCAAATCTGGCAGGAGGAAGGTTCAGGCCTTTGTCGCTGGTTACTTTTGCCATAGAGCAACAATTTATTGGTACCTATCCGGATGGGATGAAAGACAATGCCTGGGACCTCAATCAAAATGGAAAGGGGGATGCTTTTGAAGATTTGAATAAAGATGGGCGTTTTACCATCTATGATGCCAAAATCAAGGGCATGGGTTTAAGGCATTTTAATAATATTTTGTTCTATGTATTGAGCATGTGTATTCTTTATTTATTCCTGAGTTCATATCTTTTTAAAGAACAAAAAATAGGGGCATTGCTTTGTACACTGCTGTTTCTGGCCCACCCACTGCATACCGAAGTGGTAGCCAATGTTAAAAGCCGGGATGAAATTCTTTCCTTGTTGTTTATGATCACCACTTTATATTTTGGATTTCGATATGCCGAATCCAAGAGTCTTAAAAACATGGTGTGGACGTTGGTTTGTTTTTTTCTCGCCATGCTGAGTAAAGAATATGGGGTCATCTTATTGGTACTTTTTCCAGCGGCCATTTATGTGCTGTTGAAAGATAAAAAAGTGATTGACCAATTGCCATTGATGTTGGGGATGTTGGTTGTTTTTGGAATCTATTTTGCCATGCGCAGTCAAACAACCATTGGATTGGATGAAGCCAAAGAAACCGGTGAATTACTGAACAATCCCTATCTCAAAGCAACCGCTTCCGAAGCCTGGGCCACTAAAATATATATCAACCTAAAGTATTTTTTATTGATGTTGTTTCCGCTGAATCTCAGTTGCGATTATAGTTACAATTCCATTCCGTACCGCTCATTCGCAAGTATGGAAGTATGGTTGAGTATTGTGCTATTGTTGGTGTTAGCATTGGCTACTTTATGGGCTTTTCGACAACGAAGCTGGTTTTTGTTTCCACTGCTTTTGGTGTTGATGCCCCTCATGATGATCAATAACTTTTTCTTCAATATCGGGGCTACTATGGGTGAGCGTTTGGTTTACCATTCGACGTTGGGTATTTGTTTATTACTGATAGGTGTTCTCATCAATCTCCTTCAACGCATGAATAAAATGCAGAACCCCGCTTGGATAGCAGGGATTCTTTTACCGATTATCTTGTTATACGGAGCAGGCACTTTTGCCCGAAACCCGGATTGGAAAAATAACCATACCCTGTATTTGGCGGATATTGCCAAGTATTCCAACAGTACTTTTTTGAATGGCAACTTATTGGCCATTTATGGAGAGATGGCCGAAATGCCTGCATATGCTGCTCGCAAACAAGCCCTGCTGGATTCTGCATCCGTATTTGGCTACAAGGCATTGGAAATGCACCCACGTTATATTTTGGCATTACTGAATATGGCGCAAGTCAAATCGGTACAGCAAAAAATTGATAGTATGGTTTATTTTAATCAACGCTTATTGGAAATTTCACCCAATGATCAAAGAGTCATGAATCAAATCAATAATGCAGCCGGTATTTATTACAACAAAGGCATGGAATTGCTACAAGCGAATCAGCAGGATAAAGCGCTTGATGCATTTTTAATGGCGCATCAGATTAAACCAAATGATCATCGCCCTTTATTATTTATCGGGAATATTTATTTATCGAAAAATGATTTAAGCCAGGCGCGCAGTATGTGGCAAAAAGGACTTTCACTCGCACCAAACGATCCGGTTTTGCGCAAAGCATTGATGGATCATGGCGGCTTGTAAAAGCCTGGAATTGCACCTAAGGTTGTTGCTCTAAAATCACCGATTCCTTGTAGGCCAGATTGAGTTGTTTAATAAATTGATTCCATTGTGGAAATTCGCTGGGCGATAAAATCAAATCCGGAAAATCGCTGTACAAATATTGGGTACAAATTAACTGCCCGTTTTCCTGTTTGTAGTCGACCGTGAAACCAAAATGTGCTTGTGAAAAAGATGCATTGGGTGGAGTGTAACTGACCTTATAGCCTTTGGGTATTTCCAGGGCAACTTCCGAACGACTCGCCAGATTCAGTTTGAAGCCATAAGGTACATCCCGATCCGGTTCTTTAATGGCATCATTCATAAACATTTTATCTAAAAAAAGATTCACATATTTTTCCTTTCCTACTTCGCGTGCATAGGAAGGAACATGATACTCCAGATAAAAATCATCGGTGGTAACTTCCGATACTTTTGGCATTCGGAAAGTTTTGAGTACCGCATTATTGCCTACCCGCTTGATGGTGCCTTTGGCGTAATCTTCTTTTTCCTTCTCGGTCAGATAATGCATGGCATTCGCTAAATTACCTGCTACCAAACCATTGTAGCGGGTTGTGTTTTTCACGTACAAATCATTCCCCTGAAGTTGGAGATTTGCTTTTTCGGTAATTAAATTATCAGAGGCTTTCACGACAGGTACCATCACCAATTCAAACTCAGTGGGGCTGATGCCAATCATGGCTTCTTTGCCTTGTATATGATCAGCCGGCATACCAAACATACAATTGGGGTCTGTGGCATCTAAAAATATCCAATCCTTGCCATTGCGGATGGCAGCAATCATATGGTTGTCGGTATTTTTGAGGGGCACTTCTGTGTAGGTGTAAGGAATTCGTCTGCTGCCTATCCACACCAAATAGGCTTTTACACCAGCGGCTTTCAGTAAATTGTACTGAAGGTTACTCATGTCCTTACAATCGCCATATCGTTTGGAGCAAATAGCATCTGCTTCACGCGGAACCAAACCTTCCATGCCTGCTTCGAAGGCCACATAGCGGATATTTTCCTGTACCCATTGGTAAATTCGTTTTGCTTTACCGATATCATCTTTCACATTATGACAAATAGAATCGGCCAATTGTTGAATACGTGTGCTGGGTGTTTTGTTGATATCACGAATATTGTAAGCATACCATCGATACAAATCTGCGGGTGTTTTGGTCAGGCTGCGAGTTACTCCTTTGATCGTATAATCATCAATTTTGTACAGAATGTGTGGGGTATAAAATAAACGCCCCGGTGCGCTTTCAAAACTTTTTTCTTCCGGCACTTTTTCGGCAACCCAGGTATAAACCGTTTCATTCTTCTTTTGCTCTTTGGTCATTTTTGCAAGAGCAGCAGGATTGTTTTTTTCAATGAACTGCACATTTACTTTATCCGGAACAATGAGTTCAAAAAAGACCTTTTCTACCGGCAGGTAATGCTTGAATAACATGGCATCCGTAAAATGCGCTTCAGGCGTGGTCACTGTATAAGTGATATGAGCTTCTGAGCCAACCGTAAGGCCTAAAAAATTGATTTTATATTCCTGCATATCATCATAGAACACATTCTCACTGCCAGCATTATTCGATTTAAATTCCTTTTGTTTGATGGTTTTTATTTTTCCATCGGATTGAGGGTTTTTGGTCACTACTTCAAGGTCTTCCAATTTTTCGAAATGCGACATATAAATGGAATAATCATGATAGAGGGTAATGGCTTTTTCATCATTGAATTTAAAAATGATCTCGTATTTCGTGGTGGTAAAGGGCAGGGTGTCCTTGAGGGTAATTTCTGTTTTTTGGGAGTATAGCACCATGTAAGCACTATTGGTGCTAAAAGGAGCAGCAAAAGAAATAACGTGCAACAACAAAACGGCCACACTAAGCAGCAATGATTTCATAGTGGAATATAATAAATGTTCAGAATATCAAAGATGGACTTTTTTTTACTCCACCGTCATTTCTTCCCCCCAATAATTTGTTATAGTATATTGTAGTTTTCCTGTAGAGTCATAGTACATCGATTTCCCATGCTCATATCCTTCTACATAGTTTTCTACCATCAATAATTTTCCGGCTTCATTGTATTTTTTGTGTGCACCATGCAGACGATCGTTTTTATAGGTTTTTTCATAGTTGACCTGACCATTCGGGAAATATTCTTTTTCTTCTCCATCCTGGTTGCCGTTCACGTAGTTTACTGTAAACTGCACCTTGCCATTGGGATAATAAATATTTCGTTTTCCATGATAATCCCCATTTTGATACACAAACTCCGTAGAGACCTGGCCGGATTTATAGTATGCTTTAATCGTGACCGGATTTCCACTATTTTCCACAGGAATTTCCTTAATAAAAGTTCCGTCTGCTTGCTCATAAGTATATCCAACCAGGTATCCATAACGATAATGTAATTTGTACATCAATTCGCCACCCGGGGCATATTTGCATAACCACCCATGTCTGTCATCCGACACATAGGGCACCGTAATTTCGAGCGCACCATTTTCATAGAATACCGAATCAATACCTTCACTTTCGTCGTTCAGATAGTAGTTGATGGAATTGAGTTTTCCTTCGGGTGAATAATACTTCCATGCACCCTGACGAGAACCCTGATTATACCGGCCTTCTACACGTACTTTTCCATTCGGGTAATAAACGGTATAAACACTGTCATAATTGCCATTGACAAAATAACTGCGGGCAAAAATTTGTTGATTCGGTAAATAGTTTAATTGCTCGCCTTGTAAAAAATTTCTGGTCAGATGAAAAGTTCTTGATTTTTTGTTCAGTGGATTTACCTCAGTGATAAAATTGTCCTTGCCCAACTGAATTTTATAATCAAAAACCACCTTGCCTAAAGTGTCGAATTTTTGAATTTTGGTTTCTTCACCTTTGTCAAACCAAATCACCTTACTCTGCTTTCCATTGCCAAAATAGTAACGTTGTGGTCCGTGAAACTCACCATCCAAATAGTATTCTCGTTCAATCAGTTTGCCTAAAATATTATACGTGTACCAATAACCTTGTTTTTGTCCGGCTACATAATATCCTTCTGATTGCAGTTGTCCGTCGTCGAAGTAAGATTTATAAATGCCATCCAATTGATCATCTTTATTGATGTATTCGGCACGAACTTTTCCATTTTTATAATACGAGGTGCCTTTGCCCTGCTCCTTGCCTTGTTCGTAATTGCTGATTTGCGAGGGTTTGCCATCCAGGTACAAACGTTTAAATTCACCATTGTAATATCCATCGCGATCGGTGACCACCTCAGTAGTGACATTCCCAATCACGTTACATAATTTGAGTAAGTTCTTTTGTTTGTCATCTATGATACTTTCGCTCGCAACCGCTCCGGTCATTACGTTGTAGTAGGTAATTTTTTTGATATGCCCTTTTTTGTATTCTGTGATTGATTCCAGTTTTCCTTCTTCGTCCAAATCTTTGGTGATGCCTTCACGATCACCATTGTTGTACGACGAAATACGTTGTTCCTTTCCATTGGGATAATAATTCACAGCCGGCCCGTCGAGTTTGCCTGCCCGGTAATTCATTTTTGAGCTCAATTTGCCATTGATATCATAGGTTTCGAATGGGCCATTTTTTTCGCCATTCAGCATTTCCCCTTTACTTTCAATTTGTCCGTTAAACCAGTAGCTGATATAAGAGCCATTTGCTTTTCCACCTCTCGTTTGAATCACATTCAGCAATTTTCCATTGCGATAATATTCCTTGAGCGGTCCTTCCAATTTGTCATTTACATGGTTGCCTTCATACTGTATACCTCCTGACTGGTAATAAATTTTTACCGGACCATCTTTTATGCCATTGCGGTAATTTTCTTCAGATGATTTACTCCCATTCACATAGTATTGCGTATGCATCCCATTTTTTTTGCCATTTACAAAAGTGGCTTCTGATTTGAGGTTGCCATTATCATAATACTCTTTACCGACTCCATTGATTTGTTCGTTTTGAATGTTGATTTCTTCTTTGGGTAATCCGGTATAATAAAAGGTTTTGTATAACCCATTTACCTTTCCATTTCTGAATTCGGTGGTGCGGGCGACATTACCCAATACATTGTAAAATTCCCAAACGCCTTGTAAGTTTTTGCCCTTGGGGTCGGTGGATAATCCTTTACCTGCCGGTTGATTATCTTCGAAGAAGTAACCTGCTTCCTGACGATTCACTTTGCCGGTTAAATCGCGCTGATAGCCAATATTGTCGAGATGCTCAGAGATAAATTGCCCTGTTTTTTCAATATCTTTTTTCCCGGATTTTACCAGTTTTTGAGCTTCCGCTGAATTCACCCCTTCAATCATACGCAAGGTGAGCCCTTCAAACATGCCCTTCTTAAAAATGTCCTTGTATAAATTGCCGTACAAAGTACCCCAAAACTCTTCGGTATTACTGGTAGGGTTCACTTTATCAAAAATTAAATTAAGCTGTCGGAATAATGTTTCATCCAAACGGGTTTCAATTTTATATTTTTTTTCGAGTGCAATTTTCGATTTAAAATAAGTTTCAAGTTCACTGTAATCTTCTTTGAGGTATGATTCTTCCTTCCGATCATTCATGGCATTGACAATATCATCCGAAATATTGGCCATGGTGTAAAGTTTATTGAGGGAGGCCGATGAGCGGCTTCCATCCGGCGACAAAATCAAGGCCATGGTAAAACTCATCATTGCCTGAATGGGATAACCGGCATCATGGGCTAACATACCCAGGAAGTAATGCGGACTTATACCATATGGGTTCATCAGCACAGCCTTTTTAAAATAATGGAAGGCGGAATCTCTTTTTTTCTGTACGTAAAAATTGATACCAATGGCATTCACAGTGCGAAATGAATTCGGATACAATTGATGGGTTTGCCGGAAAACATTCAGGGCTGAATCATGTTTTTTTTCATCATCGTAAATACTTCCCAGCATGAGCCAGAGGTCATGGTTATAAGGAGATGGTCCAAGGTCGATAGCTTGACGTGTAACCGATTTCGCAAGATTAAATTGGCTGTCGGCACGGGCCGATAAGCCGGTTTCATACAAGGCTAAAATGTAGTTGGTGTCATTTTCCGGTACTTTCTGAAATTCCCGAATGGCATCTTTATATTTTTCATCATCATGGGCTTTGATACCAAGGTTGATGATTTCGCCGGAGTTAACCGGCATTTTGGATTCCTGAGCATGGCACACATGCATAGAGGCTGCAAATAATATTGCAGCAAAGTATTTCATCATAAAATGTTTTGTTTACAAAGTAGGTTAACTCATCTTTTAAAGTCTAAATTTACGCGGATTTTTGATTTATCTAAATTCTGATATGTATTATATTCTTTTTGGAAGTCTGTATCCTTTGTCTTTGCTGCCTATGCCTTTGCTATACCTTCTTTCAGATTTTTTACGACTGATTCTGTATAGGATAATAAAATACCGGGTTGGAGTGGTTGAGGAAAATCTGCGCCTGGCTTTTCCTGAAAAGTCGGTAGATGAGCGTCGGCATATTATGGACAAATATTATCTGCACTTGTGTGATAGTATTGTAGAAACCATCAAACTCATTTCTATTTCCAAAGCAGAATTGAATCGAAGGGTAAAATGTAATTGGGATATGTTTGAAAGTATGACCCTGCAAAACCGAAACGGACAGGGTTATATGTCGCATCAATTTAATTGGGAATGGGGTACCGTCGTTTGTAATTGGAATGCGCCCCGGCGTTTTCATGGTTTGTATCTCCGAATCAGGAACCCGGCTATGGACCGCCTAATATATTATATCCGAAGCAGAAGCGGAACCGGCCTCACCGAAATTGATGATATGCAGCAGCAAATGTCCACCATTCAATCACAAAAAACTTTGTGGGGATTTATTGCAGATCAAAACCCGGCCGTGGTGCGCAGGGCATCCTGGCATAATTTTTTACATCGCAAAACGGCTTTTTTTAAGGCTCCGGAATTACTGGCCAGGCGATATAATAATTTGGTTTACTTTGGAGAGATCATTCGCCTGCGCAGAGGCTATTACGAGATAAAACTAAAACTGGCGTTTGAAAATCCTAAAGACACAAAGGACGGAGAAATTACCGAAGCCTATGTGCGTCATCTTGAGGAAAGTATCAAACGCCAGCCTGAGAATTGGGTTTGGTCACATCGAAGGTGGAAACACGTTTTTTCGGAAAAGCGGCCTGAATAGGTTTTACACTTTCCTGAAAGTAGTCCGAAATGACTACGAATCATTTCCAACTGCGCGGACCAAATATTTTATACCATATTTTCCAAAAAGCACCAACCGGGTTACGACATGATGCCAATTGTCTACATGGATTTTAATTTCTATTTCAAAGATTACAACATTAAACGAAGTTGACAAGACTTTTATTGTTAATGCAAATGCGCGGATTAAATTTTAACAAATCCTGTGCCAAGGAAAGCGGCTAGTCAAATTGCCGGGCAAAGGATGAGTCCGAATAATAACCTTGCTGGGTTTCAACAATACATATCTGAATTATGACCGGAAAGGATGTAATACGGGCATAAAAAGAGAATAAATAATCGACAACGTTTGGTAATACCACCGCTTAAAAGTGGTGCTAAACTATGACTCAAAAGCCGTATTATAAAATTTAGGATTGTCGGCTGAGATTCGGTTCATTCACTTTTACTGGCCGATTCAACTGTAAATTTGAAATTGTGGTGAGTAAGTCCTGTAAATCAACTGGTTTGTGAAAAATGGCATCCGGTTCGAGGTCGAGATAGGACGCATTCATTTCGGGATTATTGGTGGGGGTGATTAAGATGAAGGGAATGTTTTTTTCCATCGATTTAATCTTGAGCCAGGACACCAATTCGAGCCCGCTTTTGTGATTTAACTGAGTACTGGAAACGATGAAATCAAATTCGTTGTTCATCATTAAATCCTTGGCCTGTAGGGCATCTGAGCAAATAATTGCCTCAATGTTTTTACGACCAAAGAACATCTGGAGCGTTTTAATAAAATACAAATCGCTATCCAGGATAAGCGCTTTATTCATTTGTGTTAGTGGTTATTTATGGGGTAAATTTCCGTTCTTGCTACGGGAAAAAAAAATAATCGGACCAGGGAAGTGCGACTTATATGCATATTTTTATATATTATATTTATATTATTTTGGTACAACAAGTTAAACAATTATATATATACATATTATTAAATTATTAATTCGAAAAATGTATTCTTGTTTAAACAAGAAACGATAAAAAGGGTTATTTATTGAAGAAATCTTACAGGTATTTTTCCTCCTTTTCTTTTTTTTTCATTGATTCCAGTGAGAACGAAGCCTTGTCCCGGGCCGGTAAAATTGTTAATCCCCTTCCTTCAATTCAATTAGTATCTTATTTTTGAACATCAAAACGAATTCCTTATGAAAACATTTTTCCGTTTGATGTTGGTATGCTGTTCCTTCTTTTTAGCTACGCATCAGGTTCAATCACAAACTCGTTACATTGAATTAAGTATTCAGAATATCACGCAACCTTCTGCGACTGAAATTGAATATGAAGTATGGGTAAAGAATAACAGCCCGGCAGATGTAGCCAAGTTGTGTTTTTTACAATATGGAATGGATTTGCCCATCGGTTTATCAGGTGGTGGTACACTCAGTATATCCAAAGTGGCCTGGGACCCTGCATTTAATGGTACAAGCTGGGGGCAGGCAGGTAATCCCATGATTACAGGACAACCCAATGATCCAACCATTCGAGTACCCTCGCAAACCGGAAATTCTTCCACAGCCGTCACGATTCCAACAACCGGAAATGGCATCATGTATGGTCGTTACAAAATCACCAATTCAATTCCTTTTCCGGCGAATACTTATTTGTTTTTTGATGTGGTCAAAAACAGTTCTCCTAGCACCAAAACAAGAACAAGCGTTTCGGCATATCTGAATGGATCCATGAGTCCATCCGCTTACACTTATTTGGGGAGTTTATTTTATATCGATTCTCTGTTCGTTTTGGGAAATGCTCCTTTACCCACTTTCACAATAAATCCTACCGCCAATATTTGTCCAACCTATATCACCCAAAGCGTCAGCAATGCAACTTGTGCAACGCCCTTGGGATCTGTTGATATTGGGTTGTTTCCGGCTCCTACTTTGTCGTCTGGTACTTATACCATCAACGGCAATCCGGGGGGATCTTATACAACAAATCCTTTTTCGGTTTCCGGACTTGCACCCGGAACGTATACCATCTCTATCAGTAATGATCCCGGATGTGTGGCGCAAGATATTGTTGTGACTGTACAAGCACCCGTTCTGCCACAAACGCTCATCACCAATTATTCTTTGCCAACCTGTACACCGGGTTGCGATGGACTTGCGCATGTAGGCAGTGTTCAGGGGCTTCCACCTTTTACCTTCACCATTACCGGTCCGGTTACTGTTACCAATAGTGTGTACTTATCGAATCTTTGTGCCAACAGCACCTATACCGTCCTAACAACCGATGCAGGTGGTTGCACCGAAAGTGTTCAGGTTACAGTACCTGCTTCACCTTCGCTGTATTCAACAACCGTGAATACTTGTAACAGTTATACCTGGAATATCAATAACCAAACATATACGCAAAGCGGTACGTATACGGCCAATGTGATTCATCCGCTTACTTTATGTCCCGTAACAGAAGAGTTGATACTAAATCTCAATTACGGCACTTCATCCAACACGAGTGTTATGGCGAATGGGGCTTTTGTTTGGCCATGTAATGGCTCGATTTATACTCAGAGTGGTATTTATACTTGCTACACCACCAATGCCGCCGGTTGTCCGGATA
>Ga0208202_1000191_pt1 | contig 15155 bp, 27 predicted proteins | sample LakMenEpi27Aug08_FD_150738 | JGI IMG/M metagenome (GOLD analysis project Ga0208202, IMG submission 150738) | Freshwater microbial communities from Lake Mendota, WI - 27AUG2008 deep hole epilimnion (SPAdes) | ecosystem: Environmental > Aquatic > Freshwater > Lake > Epilimnion/Euphotic zone ... | reverse complement strand
GTATTCAAAATAAAATATTTTTTCATTTAAACTATGTTAATAAAGTAGATCAAGAAAATCTTCCATGTAGTGGGTATTTTGATGAAAAGAATTTAGTTGTAGCTACTAATAAAAAAAATGTCAGAGAATGGCTGGACGTTCTTGTTCATGAATCTTGTCATCTTGATCAATTTCTAGAACGTTCAAAGCTTTGGGTATCTGATGAAGAAAGCCTATTCATTGTAGAGGCATGGATAAATAAAAAAAATATCAGCGAGCAAAGAAGAGATCGTGGCTTTTTCAACACAATTGCGCTAGAGCTTGATTGCGAAAAAAGAACAATAGCCAAAATTAAAAAACATGGACTAGATATAAATAAGGAAGAATATATGCAAAAAGCAAATTCATATCTTTTTGCTTACCTGTATGCGCTTATTTATAAAAAATGGTACCCTACACCATATGAAAACCCGCGCATTTGGAAAAAAATGCCAACAAATTTCTTGACTATTGATCAATATCTTGATAAAAATAGCAAGTATCTAAAATATTTTGTAAAATGAAAATAGTAATTAAGCCTTCAGAGCCAGAAGAGATTGAATATCGTTCTGATTTTAGTGATAAATCTTTTTTGGGTTTTGACCCGCATGTAGTAATTAAATTTGATTTTAATTATGGCTCTAAATTTGATGGTGAAAACGTAGAATTTCACTTAACAGACGAAGAGGCTGGACATGTTCTTGATTTTATCAAAATGAATCTTTCTCAAGAACGATTTAGTCAAATGAAAAACTCTAAAGAAAGTATTTTTGTAGATGACTACAACGAAAAATATTGAGAACATACATTTTGGAAAATATCATTTCCTAATTTGGCGCAAAAAAGATTTTTCATTTAAAGTTTTTATTATACGATCTAAGTTTTATAGAAAATATAGCTTATATTTAGGAAACTTTATTTTTGAAATTGGCTGGCTTAGATATGAAAAGGGAAATCGTAGATATATATAATCAAACTGTTGGAAACTTATCCAACATTATTGATCCTAATTTTCGTAATGAATTATTAAAATCTTACACCATCGAATCTCTTGATCCCAGATGGAAAGCTGCAAGAAAAAATATAGAAGGTTATATTAATCATATAACGCAACAAAATGACCAATTAAAACAATTGATTTGTTTAGAGGGGTATTTCCTTTTTGAGGATGCTGCGGCCCTTCTGCTCGATTTGCTTTGGCAAAGTCTCCATTCAAAGCTTGAAACCGAAGAAACAATTTTTTATTACAAAACTTATAAAATACAGATTAGTAATAAGAATTTATTGACAGCACCATCAAAAGATTAGATAATGCCGATATGGAAAAGTACAAAAAAGTTCAAGAAAAAAAAGATCTTTTCATTCAATTTTCAGAAGAAGAAATGCAAGAGCTTGGCTGGGAAGAAAGGCAAAAGCTTTCCATGAGCGTTGATGAAGAAACTGGAGCTATTACCATCAAGCCTTGGGTTAAAATGGAAATTGAAATGGATAATTGGCCAAAAGAATTGATGCTTTTTTTGATTCAGGAATCTTGCGAAAAAGACATTTCAATCAATGAAGTAATTACCAATGTTTTAGAAGAATCACTTAAAAATTATGACAAATTTAAAAGTTAAAAAAGCAGAGAATCATACCTATACAGTTGTTAATACACTTGGCGATTGCAAAGATCAAGTTTTTCCAACAGTGCATATGGAAATTGATCAGCAATCAAGTTTGGCTGACCATTTATATGCCTTTGAGCGATTTTTGCAAGCCATTGGGTTTGTCTTGCCTGACAATTCACATATTGATTTTGTAGAAAATGAGTAAACATTATTTTGATTTTGCTATTTTGGGCATTATATTGGGAATATTTTTTATTCTATTTTCCAGCGAAGTAAGGCTAATGCGTATTGAGCGAGATATTAAAGAAATAAAAGAATATCTTGAACCAGCGCTCCCAGATTGGGACGATCAATCTCTAAAATAATGGCCTATATCAATTCCGACATTCCGTTATTTACTTCATGGCTGGATACTAGCTTTCTTTATAATAAGAATGCTAGAGAAACTGGAGAATTTATTCCGGTAGAAGTTTTCGGATTTACTTCTTTAAATCGGCGTTGTGGACTATTCTCAGTAATGACTGAGATGGGTAGTATTCATACAAGAGTTCCAATTAATTATTTGAATGATAAACTACCAGAAAATGGATTGTCAGACTACCCGCTTGACTGGCTGGAGCTTTGGGATAGTTATTCCCCATATTTTTCTGTTCATAGATATGAATATTTAAAAAATAGTGCCTGTAAAATTCTTTTAAAAGATAAAAAATGGCATAATGGAAAATATTTAATGACCATTGATTGGTCTTATGGGCCGGAATTTCAAACTGGCCAGAGTGAGAACCCAGGTGGTCATAAGCAAGGCCATTTGCTTATTGGGGAAGGCGGTCAATATTTTTTACAGCCTGGCAATAGGGTTGTTTGGCGTGACGGCGGCGCATGGATTGGTAGCGAACTAAAGGGGCATGAAAAGTGGATTGTCTTTAATAAAGAATTTTCTTGCGAACAAGCTGGTAGCCGCTGGTTTGCTGGGGAAGATGAATTTTATTTCTATCAGTTTGAAAAAAATAAAGATTAAAATGGATAACAGAAATATTGTAGAATTAATCGGATATTACGGGTCAGATGAAATCCACGCATGTTCGGCGTGGACATCTACAAGCCGAGAGATTACCGAAGATAAAAAGAAAAGAATTCCTGCACTCTTAACCATGCTTGCCCAAAATGGGCACCATACTCCATTTGAAAAGTCTTCATTGCATTTTCTTGTGAAAACAGATATTGCAAGCCATATCCATCTCTTAAAACATAGAATTGGCGTTTCAATTAACGCAGAAAGTGCAAGATATAAAGAATTAAAAGAAGATAGTTATTATACACCTATGGATTGGCCTTTTGAATGGGTGGATGAATTGCACAAATACACAGAGCAAGGGCTTAATTTATATCACAAATGCATAGACAGTTTGACTTCAAACTATGGCGTTGATAGAAAAAGAGCCAAAGAATCTGCTCGTTTCTTTCGGCCATACAATACGCAAATTGTAGCCGATGTTATGTTTAATTTTCGCAGTTTTGCACATTTTCAAGAATTGAGAAATAAGCCAGATGCTCAGCTAGAAATTAAAGATATAGCACAAAAAATGCTTGTGGAGGTGGCAAATATTGAAGGTAAACCTTTCAAGCATACTCTTGAGGCATTTAAATTGATTTATTGACAATTATTTAAACAACCAATAAGATACAAGAATTATGGGAATGTTCGATTCAATAGAGTGCAATTATCCTCTACCTTTGCCTTTGGATGTGGTAGATGTTCTTCCAGATATTTACGATCAAGAATTTCAAACCAAAGATTTGGAAAACTTGCTAGAACTGTATTATTTGAATGAAGACGGCGATCTTCTTTGGCGGAAAAGAAAATATGAATGGAAAGATGATGACAGCACATTCCTTAAGGGATACATGGATGTTGTCTCTGAAGAGACAGTTCGGCAAGATTTTCATGGTATACTTAACTTTTATTGCTACGAAACCGTTTATTCTTCGGAAGATAGAAATTCTGGTATAGATGTTAGTATAGATTATTTGGCTAAATTTACGAACGGTAAAGTTGAAAATATAGAAGTTTTAAGTTATGAAATTACTGACGCAACAGAGAGATTGCTTGATTTAAAACAGGTTTTTGCTGGTATGGATAAGCAAAGAAAGCTCTGGTATAATAAATACATCTTTTATACCAAGTTCTGGAGGTTTATTAAAAATAAAATTATACTGGCACCCGTTAACTTGCTGCGTAAATCTATTGATAAGCTCTATTGGTTTCTAGTTCGTTATGTCTAAAAGCTTAAATTACAAAGACGTTCATCTTATTCCAAACTATTCGAACCTTACGTCCCGCAAGGACGCAAATACGAAAGTAAAGCTTGGAAATAAGGAGTTTGAGTTACCAGTAGTGCCAGCAAATATGGCCTCATGCATTTCATTTGAAAAAGCAGAGTGGCTAGCTCAAAATAACTATTTTTATATTCTTCACCGTTTTTATGAATATGAAGAAATTATTGAGTGGATTTACAAATCAGCACGTTTTAAGCAGGCAACGCTTCCATACGTTTCCATTTCGCTTGGCATAAAAAAACGCGATATAGATTTTATTCATGAAATTAAAGAATTAAAACAGTACGGAATCAAGTTAGATTATGTAACTATAGATGTAGCGCATGGAGATCATGAATCAGCATTAGAAATGCTGCGCTTTCTTAATATTTATAAAGCTAATGAAAATCCGAATATGTTTATTATTGGCGGCAATATTGCAACTAGTGATGCTTATATTAGAATGGCTGGTCTCGTAGACGCAGTAAAAGTTGGTATTGCATGTGGCGCTTCATGCATTACTTATAACAAAACTGGTTTTGCTTCTCCGATGTTTTCTACAATTCAAGAAGTAAAACAAGCCAAAATTGATTTAATTAATGAACGTGGAGTTCGTGCCCCAATGATTATTGGTGATGGTGGAATTTCCTCTAATGGCGATATAGCTAAAGCTATGGTGGCTGGTGCAGATATGGTGATGTGCGGAAGCATGTTTGCCAGATGTATTGATTCTCCAGCAATTGTCGATCCAACAGACCCAACTAAAAAATTGTATTTTGGATCTGCATCTTCATTAAATGGGAATAAAAAGAATATTGAAGGTAAAACTATTTCGATGTCGATGAATGGAATGACATACAAACAAAAGCTTGAAGAAATTCAGCAAGACCTATCATCAGCAATTAGTTATGCTGGTGGGAATGATCTGCAAGCATTTCAACATGTAGAATGGAAACAAATATAATTATGGCAAACGAAGAAAGAATGGAAAAAGAAGTAGAAGTAAACTCCAAATCTCTTGAAGATGCTCTCAGAGGTTGCAAGGCAGACCTAGATGTTTGGGAGGTAGAGCGATATGCTGTAGAAGAGAATACAAAGGGATATAATTATAAAATTACATTTAAACGCAAGTCGCCTCTTTTATGGAATCTTGAAGAGCTAAAACAAGAATTGGCAGAATATGCAAAAAGCCCTGTAAAAGTTCAGCATAAACACAAAGAAGAAAATCTTTTGATGGAATTTGGCTTATTTGACCTGCATTGGGGTAAACTTGCATGGGATGAAGAATCTGGTCAAAATTATGACATGGATTTAGCGGAAGAAGCTCTAGCTAAAGCTGTAGATTTTACCCTAAATACTGCTTCAAAATTTGAAGTTACCAAAATTGTTTTTCCATTTGGGCAGGATTTTTTCCAAATCGACAACGAGCAGGGAACAACAACAGCCGGAACGCAGCAAGATACTGATTCAAGATTTAAAAAGATTTTTAAAGAAGGAAGAAGAGTTGTTATTGAAACAATTGAGAAATTAAAACAGCTTGCTCCGGTTGATGTAATTGTTGTTCCCGGTAATCATGGCAAAATCAGCGAATTCATGCTCGGAGAATTATTGTATATTAAATATCAAAATGATAAGCATGTAAATGTTGATAACAGTGCTCCAGATCGTAAATATTATATTTATGGTAAAAATTTAATTATGTATACTCATGGCGATCAAGAAAAAAATTCTGATTTGCCATTGATTATGGCTACGGAAATGCCAAAAGAATGGGCAGACTGTCCAAGCCGTTACATCAAGCTAGGACACTTCCATCAAGAAATGTTGCGCGAATATTGTGGTGTTAAGGTTGAAATACTTCCATCATTATCAGCAACAGATGCTTGGCATAAGAGAAAAGGCTACGTTAATAATACTAGAGGCGTTATCTCCTCTATATATGATAAAAATCTTGGATTGATTAACAAAATACACTTTAATCTATAGAGTGAATCGCCCAATAACATACGAAGAAAAAAAAGAAATATCACATCTTTTAACCTCCCATCATGGGGTTTTTTATAAATTTTGGGAGCTTGTAAGGCCAGAATTTTCTGAAAGTGTTCCAACGGCTTGTGTTGGCGTTGATAAAAAAAATAACAACTTAAGTTTTAATATTAATAAAAAATTCTGGGATAAATGTTCTGATAATCAAAAACGTTTTGTTATCGCGCATGAAGCATATCACTTAATTAATCAACATGGTTCTAGAGCTAATGGCGAATTTGATGATGCCAAAAATGTTTGTCTGGATATACCCATCAATGAAGGGCTGGTAAAATATTTTGGATTTAGTAGAGCGGAAATAGATCCCGCAAGCGATTATTGTTGGGTTGATAAATTGTTCAAGAGCGGCGAGGCTGAATATGGTAAATCTTTTGAATATTATTATTCTTTATTAAAGAAACAGGGCAGAATTAAATCAATCAAAGTTCCTGCTAAATGTAACGATCATAGCGGCTTACCAAATAAAAAAGCTGAAGAGCAATTTATTAATAATCTTGTAGAATCTTTAGATCAGCATGAGGCAGAGACGTTAAAAGATATTTTAGATCGCCAAAATATGAACACGGGCGAGCCAAATAAGAAGGAGAAAAAGAATGGCGCCCATGCTGGAACTGGAACTGCTGGCATTATTGCTAAAATTGAAAATAAATTTGTCAGAAAAAAGCCAAAATGGGAATCAATCATTCGCAAATATGCAAGAAAAATAGTCGAAAAAGAATTTGAAATAAATCATTGGATAATTAAAAACCGCAGACATAATTTGCTTGATCATTCTCTTTTATTGCCATCCGATATAGACGTTGATGACCGGAAAAATGACAAAGAAAAGCAGAGCATATTTTGCTTTCTTGACGTTAGTGGGTCATGTTGGGGATACAAAGAGCGCTTTTATAAAGCATTTAAATCCATACCTACAACAATCAAGGTGCGACTTTTTAGCTTTGATGATGCGGTTTATGAACTAGATAAAGACAGCAATAAGGTTATTGGCGGTGGAGGAACATCTTTTAAATGTATTGAAAATAAAATACAACAAATAGTCAAACAAGAAAGCATACAATATCCTAAAAATGTATTTGTTCTTACCGATGGATATGCTTATATTTTTCATCCGCAACATCCAAATCGTTGGGTGTTTCTTTTAACCACAGATTACAAAGAATGTATTCCGGCAAAGTCAAAAGTATTTAAGCTTCAAGACTTTGAATAAAATTGACAAAAACCTAAAAAATTAACATAATAATAGTATGAAAACCTTTAAATCGCAAGATTTAATCAAAAAATTAGAATTTTACTTTGATAATGGAAAAAACGTCTTACTTTCCGGACACAAAGGGGTCGGAAAAACCGCAATCATCACGGAAGTTTTTAATAGAAAGGCTGGAAAATGGTTATACTTCTCGGGTTCCACCCTCGATCCATTTGTCGATTTTATTGGAGTTCCAAAAGAGAAAGTTACAAAGACTGGATCAACTCTTGAATTTATTAGACCATCATACATGAATGATGAGGTCGAAGCGATTTTTATTGATGAGTATAATCGCAGTGTAAAAAAAATAAGAAATGCCATTATGGAACTGATTCAGTTCAAATCTCTCAATGGTCAAAAATTTCCCAATCTAAAAGTCATCTGGGCTGGAGTAAACCCATACAATGCCGATGATGAAGATAATGACATTTATGATGTAGAACCAATTGATCCAGCACAAAGAGATCGTTTTCAAATTCAAATTGATATTCCATATGCTATTGATCAGGAATATTTCGAAAATAAATTCGGAAAAAAATGGGCAGAAGGCGCTTGCGAATGGTGGAATAATCTACCAGAAAAAATTAAAAAGCTTGTTAGTCCCCGTCGAATTGACTATGCTCTTGAAGTTTACCAAATTGGCGGCGAGGTAACAGATGTTTTACCAGTGGAAAGTAATCCATCAAAGCTCCTTGCATCAATTAACTTTGGCGGCATAGAAAAAGTTATCACAGATATATTTAAAAACAAAGATAAAAAAGATGCTCTAAAATTTCTAGAGAATGAAAATTATTATCAGTCTTGCGCGCATTTGGTTGTTCAAGACCGTGATTGGGCAAATTTCTTTTTTCCATTATTAGATGAGGAAAGGCAAGTTTCACTTTTCTTTGGTAACAAGAAATTCCAAGACATTGTTTTTGGTGATCCAATTCATTACAAGCCACTTCTTGAAATTGCCGAACATAACAAGCTATGCAATGACAATTTGCTTAGAAAAATACAGCATGTCTTAAAAAAGATGCGCGGTATTAATCTTGATGATTTTGGAAACACGGTTGATACAGGAAGCTATTTTACAACAATTAATAACAGTAAAGTTCTTGGTGGCAATTTAAATGGATTTTTTAATAGCAATACGCACAATATTTCTGTAACCGATAATAATATTGGCACATATTCAATTGCTGAAATACCAAAGGCCCAAAAAGCAAAACGTAAAAAGAAAACCTTTTAATGCTTAAAAAAGACATGAAATCATTAAAAAAATGGGCAAAACAATTCTCTGATAACGAATGGGAATTGCTTTGCAAAGAAAAAGATTTTAATGATATACTGTTGGAAGATGCCGAATTAGCTGCTGATTTTGTCGAACAAATTTTGAAAAGAAAAATAACAAAACCTTACTAAATATAAATTATGGAATTTACAAAAGAAAATCAAGACTTTAAACATAAGATATTATTCTTTTTTATGCCAGATAGGGTTACATTTTTAAGCGGTGAAAAAAATGATGATGAAACAACAGAAAGTTTAAAAAAAATATCTCCATATTTTTATTGGTGCTCAGCCCATGAATTCAAAAATATAGAATCTAAAAATAAATTTCTATTTCAATACCAGCTTTATTCAATAGAAGATAATGAAATTAACCCATGCGAAGTGATTCAAAAATGGTTTGATAATAAAAATAGTATCAAAATTGAAATAATGAATTTCATTGATTTATGGAACAGTCATGAAAGAATAATAATAAACCCCAAAAAAAACGAAGAGGAAATAAATAAAAACTTTATAAGTATTCCAGTAGACGATTTTGAAGGTATGGATTATTTTTCAAAGTTTGCAATGTTTGTTGCAAAGTCAATCCTTAATTTGAAAGATCATTACATTGCCGAGTCGCAAAATCAAAAGTTTGATGTTTTACAAAAAAGATTTTGGGAGACAACGGCAGGACATTATAAAGAATTGTTTCTAAGATCAGTTCAGGATAATAAAAGCTTAAAAAAAGAAAAGCCGATAAAAAAGAAAAAAAACACCCAAAAATAAATAATATATATTTATGGCGCATAATCCTTTGATAATTAATCCAAATAAAGTTTATACCGAAGAAGAGCTTCAAAAAAATAGCCCAACACCACTTTTTGAAGATTATTTTATGGGAGAAAATCCTGATAATGTCGATATCTACATTAGATATCAAAATAGAAAAAATAATACTCAATATATTAAATTAGAAAATAAATACATAAAATTATTGCCTCCATACATTTTAGCATTTGATCCAAAAGTTTTAATAGATGATGACGATAATGCAATAATTGATGTAGAATTAAGTGGGCCTTTTTTAAAAGCAATGCAGTTGGCGCATGGCCTACAAGAACCGCCATCAAGAAATGAGATAGTAAATATCTTAAAAAAAGATACGGAAGAATTTTACAAAAAATTTAGCGCCAAAAAAGCAATTCAATTGCTTAGTTTATAAATTTTTTAATCTGGTGTTTTTATCGCACTTTGGGCCAGAACAAGATTGCGCTCTTGCTGGCATCAGCTATTCATTCAATAGCTTCAGAACACCTAACCATTTATACAGGGGTTTTGACCCATATAGCCTTCGGTTTACCCAGAACCCACACTCTTCTTTTTCGGCCCCGACTTGTGCAGGGCTTATTCACTATGGAACTCTATTGTTTATGGCCTTTAGGCGTAATAGAGTGGTAGAGTTGCATACCAAAAGGCGATCCCATTTTTGGCTGGTCATCGCCACACCACCATTTGCAAAATTTTAAAGAACTATTTAATTTATACACATTCTTTATTTAAAAATCAATATTTTTTTAAATAAAATTGAATTTTTAATATGTAACTATTAATATGATTGTATGTTGAAAAATTATTTGACATATTTAAAAAAATAACCTAGACTTTGCAAAGATGAAACAAACTAACTTCAAAGTCAATGAATAGCACAGCAAACGCATTTTGTTTTATAAATGGTGAAGTGGCAGATTTGCCATTAAATGATAATGAAAAATTTTATCTAGATAAATTAATTGAACAAGATAAGTGTTTTTCTGAAATAGATTTTATTGACGGAATAAGTATTTGGAAAAAGGGAAGCGAAGACGTTTGTCAAAATGAGAGCGGCATAAATGCGTATACGAGATTTAAATTTAGAGAAGAAAAAATACCAGAACAATTTGGCGGAATATCTTTTTTCCATAAAGTAGGCGGAACAGATTGGCATATTAGAATTCACAAAGGGGAGTAAAATTTATGAATACAACAATTGAAAATATGTTTGATACAGAACTTACAAAAATGTATCAAGATGGGTATAATGACGGCCATAATCATGGATTGCATAATTTGTACAGTCCAAAATCAGAAGATCTTGAATATATGGAAGGCTATAATGATGGCCAAAGTGATGCTTCTGAATTAGAGTAGTATATTTAAAATGTGGAGTGTAATTATTTTCGGTATTTTTTTATATTTTTGCATCAGAAAAAATGATTCAAACTTAACAAAAGATATCGAAAATATTTTAAACTCTAAAAATTAATGAAGTACTACAAATTAATAACAGAAAACGGTGAAGAATTTTATATTGACAGCAAAAATGATCTTTCTGACGAAGGAGTTTTTGAAGAAGCTGTAGAAAATGGTTTTATTGATGCATTTGGATTTAATGAATGTGTTATTGAAGAAATTTCAGAAGATGAGTATGAAGAAAACGCTTGATAGTGTAATTAATAATACAGTGCAAATAAGTAGTAAAGATTTAGAGCGTTGTGCGGCATGGGCAAGCTCAATCTCAATTGATGAGCTTGATAGCGGAATATCGTCTGGTGTCCAATTCCAAAAAGCCATTGGAAAAAGCGAACAAGAATGTGCCAAATATATATACCGGAACTTTAAAAAAGAACTTTCTGGAATTATCACGTTCAATCAAGAAATGGGAATAGATTTTCAATAAAAAATTCCCTTGACATTTTTATAAATAAACCTCAAGATAAGAAAAATGAAAGTACTAACAGTTAAAGAAATTAAAAAAATTATCGACCTGCTTCCTGACGAAGCCGAGGTTCGTGTTAATGTTGATGAAGACACAATGTTTCCATTTGGTGCTGGAATTAACAATGATGAAGAGACTGGAAAGAGCTTTCTTGAAATTTTAATCTAATAAAAATATATGAAAAAACGTGGTAGAAAAGTTGGCGCTGTTAGCTTCTGCAAAGTATCTCTTGCTGAACTTAACAGGATTCTAAAACCCTCTGCAAATGTTGTTGTTTCCCTGCGCTATGCTGAAATGATTGGGCTAGACGGCTCAAAGATTTCTGCCGATACTGCAACCATCAAAGCCGTTGCTAATCATGTTACGGCTGATGTCAAAGTCGAAAGTTTTGACGAAAAATATGTCCAGAAGAAGAAAGATTCTTCAGAAGATTCTGGACTCAAGCCAGTTATCGAGATTGAAAAATTCTAAAATTTGCTTTGACATTTAGCAAAAAAAATCCCATAGTAGGGACATGATCAACCAAGAATACGTCGATAGTTTCTTCCCCGATATTGTGGGGCAGAATAAAGTGAAACGCCAGTTGGCTTTTTATATCAACTCGTTTCAGTCAACTCAAATCTTGCCGCACATGCTGGTCATTGGTGGCAAAGGTTCTGGTAAGACTGCGCTTGCAACTCTGGTTGCCAAAAACTTGCGCGTCAAAGAGCTTGGTGGCAAAATTAAGCCGATGATCAAGGTCAATTGTGCTACTGTTCGCAAGCTTGACAATCTCATTGAGAACGTTTTTATTCCTTATGTGCAGGATCATTGTACCCTTTTCTTTGATGAGGCTCACGCTCTCGATCCTATTGCTCAGGAAGCCTTGCTTACCGCGCTGAATCCTGACAAGAACATGATCGGATATATCAATTATAAAGATTACGTTCTAGAGTTTCCTTTCAAAAAGATTTCTTTTATCTTTGCTACTACCGATCCTCAAGCGATGAATAATCCGCTCAAAGATCGTTTGCGCTCAATTCAACTTGAGCCTTATAGCCAAGACGATCTTGCAGATATTATCAAGATTAATCTCTCTGATATTGACATTCAAGATGAGGCTCTTACTGAAGCTGCTAAAACTTGCCGCGGTAATCCTCGTGCCAGTGTTCGCATGGCCCAAGAGAATATCATGCAGTATTGTGCTGCTGCTAAAATTAGCGACTTCGATATGGACGCTTGGGGCAAGATGAGCGAACTACTTGGTATCAATCCGCTCGGCGTTGGAGAGGGCGAACTGCAAATCATGAGGGCGCTTGATGGTTACGAGGGGCGTTCATTGACTGCGCTCTCAGCCGCTACTGGTCTTGAAAAGTCTGCTATTCAGAATGAGTATGAAACCTACCTTTTGAGGCTTGGACTTATCGAGATTGCCGCCAAGGGTCGTCGTCTTACCACTAAAGGTAACGAATATTTGAAGAAAATGCAAGATTTAGAAAAATAATGCTTGCATTTAGCGAAAAAAGTCTTTAATATATAAACATAATGAAAACAGTACAACTGCAAAACCTAAATGAGGGAGATCGTTTTGAAATCCCTTCCATCAAAGACACAATGAAGAATCTTGTTGTTCTTCGTAACAGTCAATGCTCAGTGCTTGTTCGTGGCGAGAAGCGCGAATCTGTTAATGATTCATGGACTCCATTTCGCTACTCTCTTGCGCCAACTACAAATGTACTTTATACTGGTAAAGGTAATTTTAAGATCCAAGACGGACAGATTGTAGAAATTATGAACACACAAGAAGAAACCGTAAAGGTAAAAGGCCAAAGAGGGCGCCCTAAGAAGTCCCTCGATCTCAAACTGCCTGAAGGCGAGTGGACTGTTACTGATGTCGCTACGCTCAATGGTTGTGAGAAGTATGATGTGACTAACTACATCAAGAAGTACATCAACTCGCGCATTCGTGAGGTTGGAACCCGCAAGGGTCTTGGAAAAGGCAAGCCTAGCAAGGTTTACCGCATTTCCTAAATCACAATGGGGGGTCGTAAGACCCCCTATTTTTCTCTTTCCCAATATGGCGAAGTGGTGTAATGGCAGCCACAACGGACTTAAAATCCGTTGGTCGAAAGACCGTGTGGGTTCGAGTCCCACCTTCGCTACCAATTTAAAATAATTTATGAAAAAGCTAACTTGGAAGAAAAAACTGTACGGTAAAGATATGACGGTGTGGACAGCAATGGTTAAAACTGTTGGTTGGGAATTTACAATCGAACAAACTGATGGTGGCGATTTTGAATCATATCTTTGGTATGGTCAAGGCGATGACATTCGACTACTCCCAAACGGACAATTTTCCAAATCTCTTGATGATGCCAAAAATATTTGCAATACTTGGATACATGATCTAATCATCAATCTTAATAAGTGGATTTAAAAACTATGAAACAACACTATGAATTCAATCTTGACTTTGACCTCCTGCGTGATCAAAAAAATGCGCTTGCGGAGATAGTCATGGATGATAAAAATACGCTGCTTGAAGGCATACTAAGTTTGCTTGATGAAATAGAAGACCAAGCAATTGAAAAAGGATATCTTAATGAAGAAGAATAATACATATAATACAAAGCTGACTTTTAAAGGCCGTTATTTTAATGTTGGTATTCGTCCTGTGGGTAGCGATGGATACGATATTGAAGTGAGAGTTAAGGGTACGCTTAGTGGTGATGATTTCCAAGCTCTACGCAAATATCTTGATGAAGAAGGTTACCTTGAAGCAGCAAGAGACTACTTCGGCGGCGATGATTATTTTGAAGGAGAAACAGTATATGCTTGAATATATCAAACAAATCGCTTTTGCATTTTTGACTAGCGTATCAATCGTAATTATTTTTTCTTTTATTGTTGCTGTTCCAGTTTTCCTGCTCTGGAATGCTACTATGCCGCAAATTTTTGGGCTTCCAGAAATTGGTTGGATCGACGCAGCATTGCTTTATATGCTGTTTGGAATTCTTTTCTCCTCTACTGGAAGAGGGTAATTAAATGGTACAGCCTAATAAAACAAGATATCTAGTTCGTTTTCGCGCATTCAACCGCGACAATGGAACGCTTTATAAGTGGGATTGTTATGAAGACTATCCGCTCAAAGCAATTAACGCTACAGCGCCACAAGAATATACTGGGGTTTGTGATAAAAATCTACAAGATATCTTTGTTGGTGATATTGTAAGTTACGAAGGGCAAAATTATCTTGTTCGTTTTCGTTATGGTAGCTATATGCTTTGGAAACTTGAAAATATTTCAACGCTAAAATTTTGGTGGTTCCATGATGTTTTTGATAAATTTGGGGATATGGAAGTGGTTGGAAATACATTTGAAAATGCAGAGTATCTTATTGATTGTCTTAACAAGCAAAACGAATTTGAATTTATATAAAATAATTCAGAAATTATGAATTAGGGAAAGGCTCTGTTTGAGGAGTGAAGCTTGAGGTATATCTGCATACACCTTTTGTTACTCTTACCTCATCTATATAACCATTCAAGTAATTACCTACTCCGTTATTAGGGAACCCAGTAGCACCTAAACGAAATGGTGCGTTATTATCTTGCATCCCTAACAACGCTACCGTGTTTACCAGATTACCATTAAAAAATAGATAACCGGCATTATTAGCCGCACTGCTTGTCACAGCTACATGGAACCATTCCCCGGTATTAGGAATTGTGTTAAAACTATATAAATTTGTGTCTTTATAAATCATTAAATTTCTAGTATTATTTCCATCTTGGATAATGGATATACCAACAGGTATAAAGGGAGCAAATTCCACCTTAGAAAGGAACACTTGATTACTTGTAACAGTATTTAAATAGGCCCAGAATTCAATTGTGTATGTACTACCGAGTTCTAATGTAATATT
>Ga0208202_1000179_pt1 | contig 15559 bp, 13 predicted proteins | sample LakMenEpi27Aug08_FD_150738 | JGI IMG/M metagenome (GOLD analysis project Ga0208202, IMG submission 150738) | Freshwater microbial communities from Lake Mendota, WI - 27AUG2008 deep hole epilimnion (SPAdes) | ecosystem: Environmental > Aquatic > Freshwater > Lake > Epilimnion/Euphotic zone ... | reverse complement strand
CCCCAGTCGACTCCGAAAACAACCAAAGCTCCACCTCCCAACCACCGCGCAAAAAAGCAGCTTGAAATTAACAAGCTCCACCTCCCTATAGTAGAGAACGCATTAACGGCCAGTACCGGTTCCCGAATTTTGTCCAACCGACAAAATAATTAAATTTACAACCCGTTATATCTTGGACTAAACTTCCTTGTGCGTCGCGGGGTAGTACGCACACTGCCAAGAACTCTCTAGGGCTGAGTTTACTTTCATGAATCCTGATCCCGGCTCGATCTCTCAGTGGCTTCATCGCCTTAAGGCCGGAGATCGCTCGGCCACAGAAGCTATCTGGAATCGGTTCTATCCCAAATTGGTTAGGCTGGCCAACACAAAACTGTCCAAAAATCCTGACCCAGCCATCGGTGGCGAAGACATTGCCCAAAGCTCGTTTCGGAACGTTTGCCAAGGGGTACTCGATGGAAGATATCCACAGTTGGATAATCGGGAGGATTTCTGGAGGTTGCTGTTTGTCTCCACGGCCAATCGAATCTGCAGTCACTTTCGAAGCTGCGGCTCAATGAAGCGCAATGGTGTGATCCGAGACTCCCTGGATTCGATCGATGAAGAACTTTTGAAGCAACTCAACAGCCAAGAAGCCCAAACCGAGTTGGCCGATCTGATTGAACATTTGCTTAGAAAGCTTGACAGCGAAGACCCCTCGGGTGAACTGCGCCAAATCGCCTTGCTGTATCTGGACGAGCACTCGGCATCATGGATAGCAAAGACGCTCCATCGCAGGAAAACCAATATCCTGCAAAAAATTCGGTGGATCCGCGCCATCTGGGAAGAGACCCTGATTCAAGAGACCCTGATCCATGAGTGAAATACTTGAGAACGGTGCCTCCACGAATCAACCTGCTTTTTCCGCCGACATGTGGCGCAAGATCATCGATGCAACATCGGACTACGAAACCCATTTGCAAAACGGTCTGGATTCCACTCCAGAGGCTTTTGCTTCAAAGTACTCCGACATCCCGGCCGAGATACTAACCCCTGAACTGCATCGGTTGCTCGATGAGATTTACTCACTCGATTCTAGCTCGCACGAGTCGGCCGAACCAAGGTTCCTGGAATTGGATTTGCTGCGGACCGGAGGTATGGGAGAAATTTATCGGGGGGTGGATCAACATTGCAATCGCCTCGTTGCGATCAAAAAAATTCGCAAAGAGTATCAAAACGACGAGCAAGTCCGATCAAGATTTCGCGCCGAAGCCGAATTGACCGCGTCGCTTGAACACCCAGGAATTATCCCAGTTTACGGACAAGGGATCGATTCAAACGGGCGAGACTATTACGCGATGCGACTCATCGCCGGCAAAGGTTCTGGAATGTTTCAGAATCGATCCACGAATTCCACGAACGAACATTTACCAATTCGATCGAACAATCCTGGCAACTCAGGGATCTCCTTCGTCGATTGGTCGATATCCTCGATACGATCGCCTATGCGCATAGCCAAAACATCGCACATCGAGATCTCAAACCCTCGAATATACTGATCGGACCCTACGGTGAAACGCTTATTGCCGACTGGGGACTGGCTCGCAAGATCCATCCATCGAACACTACCGATGAGAGTCTGTACTATAGAATCGGATCGGAGTCGAACCATGAAGATAGCTTACCAACACCTGGGATCGGCACCCCTGGTTATGCCGCTCCAGAAAGCGCCCTGGGAACAACAGGTGATAAGCTTCGATCTGGAGACATTTACTCCCTGGGGGCGATCCTATGCTGCATCCTCCGAAACCAGCCCCCTGGACGGCATGAAAGACACCCCGGTGATACCCACAGGGAAATCGTTTTAGCGAATATTCCAGGAATACTTTCGCTCGAAGCGATCGCCCAAAAAGCGACAGCAATCGATTGGGCCGATCGCTATGAGACAGTCGATCGCTTTAGATCCGATGTGCTCAATTGGATCGCTGGCGAACCTGTTACCGCACGCCCAGAAAGTTGGTGGGAGAAAGCCATTCGCTGGCCCAGTCGCCATCGCACAATGGCCACCGGACTTGCTACCGGTCTTGCCATCACCCTTATCGGTGGTGCATCGTTCATGGTTTTCCAATCTCAACAAAAGCAACTCGTCATTGAGCAAGCAAGCCGGCTCGAACTGGCGTTGGATGATTCGTCTAGGCTTTTGAAAGAAACGCAAAAGGCAAATGAGATAGCCGAAAGCAGACGCGTTGAGGCTGTGAACAATCGACAACTTGCAGAGCGACGCGAATCATTGGCCTTCGAAGGACTTCTGAAATTTCAGGATCTGCTCGCAACCAATCAGGAAATCTTTCAATCTCCGGAATTCGGAAAACTTGACGAAACGTTGTCCAACCAGTCCAAAAAAATGTTTGAAGCCATTTTTAAGGATTTGAAGGAAGATTCATCACCGAGCCCGAGCTTGATTTCTCGCTTGGCTCACGTGACACGTCGATTGGCTGCAATGGACTTGAGCTTGAACAAGCATTCCCAATCCAATGAACACATCGATCAAGCTTGCAACTGGATGCAGCAAAGTCTGGAGACCTCCAGCAATCACGTACAACTTTCGGATGCTACCAAAGAAATAATGCATTTGAAAATCGGGCAGTTGCGATTACTCCAGGGCTCCTTGGCGATGGGGCAGGGCAAGTTCCAGGAGGCCCGGCCCAGATTCGACGAAGCGATCCGAGAGATCCAACCGCTAGTCGAAAACGGGAGACTAAATCCCGATGACCTCAAGTCTGCAAGTCTATCCTTGGCCGAAGCATGGTCAGGCGCTTCGATGCACGAGGTCTATCATGGGCAACTGAGCGAAGCGAAACGCCTACAGCAAAAAGCTCTCGATCAGATTGGTGCAAGCCGGGCAACTGTTTTGCCTCCCTAGAAAGTGGAATTCCCTCTGATTAGGCGAACATAACCTGTTTCCTGGAGGATTCCGATGGCCAAAACAATCACGCAGTTCGTGCATTGTCAGGGTTTACGCAATAGGAACACGAGGAGAAAGACGATCGCAACCGGAACGCCAATGCATGCGAAACTAAAGATCATGAAAACTGCGATTTCGGTTATGCCGATTCCAAACATCTCAATCGTTCCAATCAAATTAGTACTTAGTGAAAACGTACTCGAGCGCGAGTAGAATAATTAAATCATTCGGGCATTTGAAAGAGGCTGAGCAACTCCGAGGACGCCTTGAACTTTGGATTAAAGGTGGTGTTGGTTCATGAATGTATAACCGAAAAACTTGCGATTCCAAGTTCGATCCAAGGCTTTCTTGGCTGGATTCAGAGTGATTCGCAGTTTCTCACCCAGGAAACGCTCGCCACCCTCAAGAACTCGCGGACCGCCGGAAAAACCACGAACATAGATGTTCCAGGCGTCAGCACAGCGAAGGTTCATCGAGCAAGAGATCAGAAAGAAGAGGGGATAAGGGCTTGGATTTTAGAAGCCGTTTTCCATCGTTAGACTTTGGTGTTTTGCAAGTAGCGAACGTGCAATAAAAAAACCCCACTAGGGAGACCCTAGAGGGGTTTTAAAAATCCGGCAATACCTACTTTCGCACTGGTGGGCACTATCATCGGCTCAGAAAGCTTAACTACTGTGTTCGGGATGGGAACAGGTGATCCTTTCTGATATAGTCACCGGGAGAGAACCAAGTACCGGTAAGGATACTTGGCCCTATGTTGGATTGGTAATGGCATCGCCACGCAGGGCGACTTGTGAATATGAGACCGAAGGTGTCTTGTTTGAGAGCAAGATACCGATGGTCAAGCGTTCGTCCGTTAGTACTGGTAAGCTGAACACGTTACCGTGCTTACACATCCAGCCTATCAACCTGGTGGTCTACCAGGGGACTTTCGCATTACTGCTACGAAACCTAGTCTTGAAGAGGGCTTCACGCTTAGATGCTTTCAGCGTTTATCCTTTCCATAGTTAGCTATCCAGCCGTGCCACTAGCGTGACAACTGGGACACCAGAGCTATGTCCAACCCAATCCTCTCGTACTAAGGTTGACCCTTCTCAAGTTTCGTGCGCCCACGGTAGATAGGGACCGACCTGTCTCACGACGGTCTGAACCCAGCTCACGTACCGCTTTCATTGGCGAACAGCCAAACCCTTGGGAGCTTCTTCACCCCCAGGATGCGATGAGCCGACATCGAGGTGCCAAACCGCCACGCCGCTGTGGACGCTCGGTGGCGATAAGCCTGTTATCCCCAGAGTACCTTTTATCTGATGAGCGATGACCCTTCCATTCGGAATCACCGGATCACTAAGACCTACTTTCGTACCTGCTCGACTTATTTGTCTCGCAGTCAAGCACACTTCTACCTTTACGCTCTTTGCCTGATTGCCGACCAGGCTGAGTGTACCATTGCGCTCCTCCGTTACTCTTTGGGAGGAGACCGCCCCAGTCAAACTGCCCAACTGACACTGTTCTAAGCCCGGATTCACGGGACAAAGTTAGAATTAAAGCATATCCAGGCTGGTATCTCAACGATGGCTCCCCAGAGACTGGCGTCCCCGGTTCAAAGCCTCCCAGCTATTCTGCACAGAACATACCTCAACCCAATATCAGCCTACAGTAAAGGTTCATGGGGTCTTTCCGTCTAGCCGCGGGTATGTGGCATCTTCACCACAACTACAATTTCACCGGGTCGGTGGTTGAGACAGTGTACCAGTCGTTACGCCTTTCATGCAGGTCGGAACTTACCCGACAAGGAACTTCGCTACCTTAGGACACTCATAGTTAGTGCCGCCGTTTACTGGGGCTTCGGTTGCGAGCTTCGCATTGCTGCTAACCCTCTTCCTTAACCTACCAGCACCGGGCAGGCGTCAGACTCTATACCTCCTCTTACGAGTTCGCAGAGTCCTGTGTTTTTGATAAACAGTCGCTGGTACCGATTTTCTGTGGCCTGATTGCTCAGGCGCCCCTTATCGCGAACTTACGGAGCCATTTTGCAGAGTTCCTTAACCACCGTTCTCCCGAGCGCCTTAGAATACTCTTCTTACCTACCTGTGTCAGTTTTAGTACGGTCAATCTTGCTTTAACGCTTAGAAGTTTTTCTTGGACGTCCTTCCATTCACTTCGGGATCTTAAGTGCCCTCGTGACTCTGTCTTGGTTTATGCCTGGCGGATTTGCCTACCAAGCACCTCGTCAGAGCCAACAGACATTTCTAGTCGTACTGCTGAATCTCCGGACGCCGTCCCTCCATCGCTTCACAAAATTGGCAACGGAATATTAACCGTTCATCCATCGTCTACGCCTTTCGGCCTCGACTAAGGTACCGGCTAACCCTGGGCGGATTTACCTTGCCCAGGAAACCTTAGGTATTCGGCGAGCAGGATTCTCACCTGCTTAATCGTTACTCATTCCGGCATAATCACCTGATGGGGCCGGCAACGCTCCTTACGGTACGTCTTGTATCTCCCCATCAGCGCTCTCCTACCGATGCATTGCTGCATCCCGCGGCTTCGGTGTTCTATTTACTCCCGTTCATTATCGGCGCAGAACCTCTCGACCAGTAAGCTGTTACGCACTTTTTAAATGGTGGCTGCTTCTAAGCCAACATCCTGGCTGTCACGGAGATTCAACTTCCTTAGTGACTTAATAGAACTTTGGGACCTTAGCCGACGATCTGGGTTGTTTCCCTCTTGACCACGGAGCTTATCCCCCGCAGACTGACTCCCGAGATAGTTACAACGGTATTCGGAGTTTGGTTCGGTGAGGTACCCAAGGAAGGGCCCCCGTCCGATTCAGTCTCTCTACCCCCGCTGCATAGTGGCTCGAGGCTATCCCTCAAAATATTTCGGAGAGAACGAGCTATCTCTGCGTTTGATTAGACTTTCACTCCTCCCCACAGATCATCCCATCGGTTTTCAACCCAAATGAGTTCGGTCCTCCACGCAGTTTAACCCGCGCTTCAACCTGTCCATGGGTAGATCACGCAGTTTCGCGCCTAGCGCCCGCAACAAAACGCCCTATTCAGACTCGGTTTCCCTATGGCTACAGCCCGTAAGGCCTTAACCCGCTGCAAACGCTAACTCGCCGGATCATTTTGCAAAAGGCACGCCGTCACACTTTTAATAGTGCTCCGACCGCTTGTAAGCACACGGTTTCAGGTTCACATACCTCCCCTAACAGGGGTTCTTCTCACCTTTCCATCGCTGTACTTAGTTTACTATCGGTCATTGAAGAGTATTTAGCCTTGCGGGATGGTCCCCGCAGATTCAGACCACGTTTCACGTGCATGGTCCTACTCAGGTACCACTCGGGAGGCGCTCAACTTTCGCTTACCGGACTGTCACCGTCTATGGTCAGCCTTTCCAAGCTGTTCAGCTAGCTGTCGCTTTGTAACTCCCATATGAATGGCCCTACAACCCCAGAAGGGAAACCCCTCTGGTTTGGGCTCTTCCGCTTTCGCTCGCCGCTACTTACGGAATCGATTTTTCTTTCTTTTCCACCAGGTACTAAGATGTTTCAATTCCCTGGGTTGGCCACGTATACCTATGAATTCAGTATACGCTAATTCGAGGATCTCGGGATCATCGCCTGTTTGTCGACTACCCCAAGCTTTTCGCAGACTTCCACGCTCTTCATCGCCTTTCAATGCCGAGGCATCCCCCGTGCGCCCTTAGTAACTTGACCATCGGAATCTCAATCTCAAACCAAACCAATCCAGCAAGATCACTCCCGCTAAACCGCATCCGGCTTGCTATCGACCTCCAATTCGCTCTCGTATTCACGCTCGTTTGAACACAGTAAGCAACCCCCAGTAAACCTCATCAAGTCACCTTGAAACATAGCCCAAGCCAACCGTCAAAAAATTCACCAGAGAATCACAGAACCGGTTTCAAACATTGTAGTCGCCCAAGCCATTTCTTGCGAAACAGCCTGGCGTCTAGATGCCATCTACCAATCCAACCAAATTGTCAAAGATCAACGTTTTCCTTCGCGAACCGGACATCCAACCTTTCAGTTTTCGTCGCGTCGTTCGTTCAAGGGGTCAGCATTCTAGGAGACCGACCCATTCGAGTCAACCGCAATTTTCATTTTGGCCAACTTTGTTTTTTGAACCTGGGTTTTTCAAGGCCCAGGAGGCACTTGGCCACCCTAACCTCTAGCTGACAACCCCGGTGCGCCGCTGCTTCCGCCCACGGACTCGACCGAACCTTGCCAACCCTTTTCAAAAACCCAAACTTCTAAAACCAGTGGAGGTGAAGGGACTTGAACCCATGACCCTCTGCTTGCAAAGCAGATGCTCTCCCAACTGAGCTACACCCCCGAATCCTTCGCCGCCGAATTTTTCGCCGTTAGGCTTTTCGCCGTCAGGCTTTTCACCGTTAGGCTTTTCGTCGCCGAATTTTCCACTGGCAAATCGCTTCGCCAATGCGCACGCGTGGATTCGAACCACGGACCTCGTCGTTATCAGCGACGCGCTCTAACCAACTGAGCTACGTGCGCGAAGCCCAGGTTTGCAATTACCGGTCTGGAAACCGACGTGCCTGCAACCCTGCGTGCCCAAGTGGACGGGCAAGTTTATCGATTCGTTCCCTGATGTCAACGGAAAAAATCCAAGCTTTTCCAAGCCCACTCTGGCCCGCCATCCATCGACCTTCCAACCGATCCATCTTCAATAATTCGCACAGTTTTTCACGCCAGGCTATCGCGGCTTGCTACCGGTATTTGCCTAGAGATTCTTTGCTACTGGGGTGCGATAAGCCACCATCGCTGGGATCGCACCGGCCAAGGCTCCCACGAGAACCAACCCAGGAACAATCCAAAGCTCCCACCGAGACTGAACCGCAAACCAATCGATCCGCACCCCCGTCGTGGGCATGGTCCAAGCATTGCTCAAAGGGCCTAACGCATGGCCAACGAACCACCCGACAAGCCCGCCAAGGATGGCAATCAAGAGCGATTCGAGCAAAATGATCATCAAGATGTGATCCCGCGATGCACCCAAAGCTCGCATCACGGCAATGTCTTTCTTGCGGTCGTTCATGCTGTTGTAAATGCTCACCAGAATGCTGATCGCACTGACAATCACCACCAAACTCGTCAGCGCCAAGAGAGCCCATCGAAGCGGTCTTACAAAAACTCCCAGCAAACCCTCGATCTGCCCGATCGGAGAAACCGCCTGAGCAAACTTGGTCTTGTTGATCTGCTTTTCCATCGACATGGCGGCAAAACCATTGGGTTTTAACAAAATGGCGGTGACCTCACGCTTGTGGATCGGCAAGCGAACCTGCGACAACTGGCCGTCTCGCTCAGGGCCCTGGGCAGTCCCCTTTTTCTCAAGCCCCGACTCCTCGTCCCGTTCCGGGGCTACGTGCCCCTCAAGCAGATAAAACCCCTCGATGTTTACAAACGCACCGCGATCGTTGGGGCTTCCGGTAGGCTCAAGAATCCCAACGACGCTGAATCCCTGACCATGCTGCTGGCCACTTTCAGCCCCATGGGATGCAAAGATCTCATCGCCGAGCTTTAACCCCAAAGCTTGGGCCACTTGGGAGCCAACAACAGCCTCAAAAAAACCATGCTCCGGGGAATAGTCGACGAAGTTCCTGCCTTGGGAAAATCGATAATCCTGGTCGTTCAAATCCCCATGCTTGAGCAGATCGAAATAGTCGGGAGTCGTTGCAATGCACCGGTACTCGTCGACATAGTCTCCCATGCACAAAGGGATCGCAAATCCACCCTGCATCAAAAACGAGTAAAGCCCAGCCCTCTGAGGTTCCTTAAGCTCCCCTCCAATCCGCTTATGTTCCCTCTGCCTGCCATCGGCCGGTAGATATTCCATGTAGTACGAATAAGGAACATTCTCGACCGGTTGGCTCAAGAAAAACACGGTGTTGAAAACCAACTGCAAAGGGCTTCCTTTAGCCCCGACAATCAAGTTGTAGCCAACATTGCTGGTTTTCTCCAAGGATTTCTCAATCACCCCGGAAATCGTCAGCACCAGCACCACCAAGGCAACGCCTAGGGCCATCGAAAGGGCCGTCAAAAACGAAGCGAGTTTTCGGTATCGCAAATTCCGTAAAGCGATCGACAAAAGATTCATCGTAATGCCCCCCTGTTAAACGCCCTGGACTTGGCCAACGGCCTGCAAAGCCTTGTTGATTTGCGAAAGTTGCTCGACTCTTGGGAATCGCGAAGCGACCGCGTCGCTATGGGTTACAAGCAGCATCGCTACGTTTTCCTCGGTGCATTGTTTTGCGATTAATTCGATGATGCGATCTTGGTTGGCTGGGTCGACATTGGCCGTCGGTTCGTCAGCCAAGAGCAAGATCGGGCGATTGACAAGCGCCCTGGCAACGGCCACCCGTTGCTGCTGGCCAACCGATAACTGGCTCGGCAAATAATGCATCCTGTCGAACAAGCCCACCCGATCCAAAAGCTCCTTGGCACGCTGGAGTTCAGCCCCTTGAGCACGGGAACTCATCCGAGCAAAACTCATCCCCAGTCGAACATTCTCCAATGCCGTAAAGGCCGGCAAAAGATTGAAGGTTTGAAACACGTATCCGATCTTCAATGCCCTTATCCGATCCCGCTTGGCCTCCGAAAAACCCATCAATTCGACCCCTTCGAGTCGAACCGAACCGCTATCGGCAGGGACAATCCCAGAGATCACATGCAAAAGTGTCGTCTTGCCAGAGCCGCTCTCGCCACGCAAAACCACTTGCTCTCCGCGCCCAACGTCAAACTCGGGTATGTCCAAAATGGTCAGTTGCCCACCACCGGGCTGCTGATAAAACTTCTTGAGCTCTCGGATCGATAGCAAGGCCTGCGTTTGAGTTTGACTCATCGTGGGTCTGTGTTTCTCCATAGAAAATATCCTTGGAATGTCCTTCTGACGGATGGGTTTGGCACCTAGAGCCGCTTGGTACGCTGCTTGATCGCACGGTCGATCTCGCGCCTCGCATCGGCCTTTTTGAGCACCTCTCGCTTGTCATGCAACTTGCGCCCCTTGCACAAAGCGATCACGCATTTGGCAATCGAACGGTCGGTGAAATAAACCCTCAAAGGGATGAGTGTCAGGCCCCGCTCCTTGGCCTTGAGCCCAAAGCGATGGAGTTCCCTTCGGTGAAGCAAAAGCTTGCGCATTCGCTTCGTCGGATGATTCCAAAACGTCGCTTGGCGGTATTCATCGATTTCGCAGTCGACGAGCCACAGCTCGCCATCCTTGAATCTCGCGTAAGCCTCCTCGATGCTGCAGCGCCCATTCCGCAAACTCTTGACTTCGCTGCCATGGAGCACCATGCCGCATTCGACCGAATCGAGAATCTCATAGTTGTGCTTGGCCTTGCGGTTCTCAGCAACACTCTTAAAGGTCGCTCCTTTGGCAGAGCCAGACGGTTTGCTCGAAGCTGCCGAGCCCGAAGCAGATTTGCCAGAACTGGGTTTGTTTTTTGGGGATTTTACAGCAGGTTGGGCCGAGGTTGGCTGTGGCTTTTTCTTGTTCAAACTTCATTCCCAATGGATCATGGACCGGGGATCTCAAACACCGCGAACGTCGAGTTCTCATCCCCCGAGCTCGGATACACAAGTGGCAATAGCGGTGGAGATTGCCCTCCAACCCGCCTGTCTATCAGTACGTAACGAAAACCATAGCGTTTGTGGAGATCCAAGATTTTCTCGGTCGTCCAGGGCATGAGCGATCGCTCGGAATCCACAGGATAACATTCCGAGAGTCTCTCATACCACTCGACGACTGCAGAAGCATCCTGGGGCATGTCTTTCCAAGCTGCCACCTCGCCCCGAGCCGTATGCCATTTAAAAGTCTGTTGATTCCTGGGTGTGAGCCACAATTTTCCAGGTCGCGTCTTGTCCCTGACAAAATCGCAAACTTTAAGCCAGTCCTGGTAGTGCAGTTGTTGTTCTTCTAATCCATCGGATTTCGATAAAAGTCGGGCTCGCTCCCCCTCCCCCAGCCAGTCGCTGCCGCGAGTCCTGATCCGATCAACCAGCCCCCAAGCTCCAAAGACCAAGACCCCAAAAAGCATCAGTTCCGGCACAGAAATCCTCTTGCCGTAACCTTCTAGCCAACCAAAAGGATCCTTCGCAGAACTTGCAAGCCGCGCGGCTCCAAGGGCCAGCCAAATCGAACCTGCTGCCACCCACATCCCCATCGCTACGTCATTCCAGCGAAACCAATAATACTTGAGAAACTTGGCCGATAACTCTCGGCTCCAAATCCCGAAAAAAGCCCCCCAGTCGACCAAACAACCCAGCAGCCCAATGAGCAAACCAAAGATCGCTTGGGCCAAAAACCATCGCAATCCATAAGGCCAAGCCGACCATCGTGTACGACTCCAAAATTCATGCTTCCGCTTGCTCCCCAATAGCCTCGGGGAAGTCGAGCCATACCAAAGGCATCCGATCAAAACGACCAACGCCACGAAGAATAATCCAGCAAAAGCCTGCCAGCGAGCCCAGGACATGGCAGTGGGTGCCAAATGATGCCCAAGCCGTTTATAGACCTGGATCATCGCCGCTTGGGTCGAAGTTTGCGTCGTCGCATGAGCATCGGCAAACAACGGAGGCAACATTCCCAACCCCAAACCAAAAATGGCAAGCGGCAAGCCCCACCCATGCTTAAGCCACCAAGCCCTCGAAATGCCCCGAAGACTCGTTTGGGGCTCCTCAGGCGATAATCGATCCAGCATAAAGCTCGAAAACAACGATCCAAGCAATACCCATATCCCAACAACCACATGGAAAGCACAAGCGATCCCAATACACAGCCACCCCAAAGTCCATCGCTTGGAAAAGAAAAAACCAAATGCCAAAAAGACCAATCCATAGGCGGCGACTTTGGCCTCCGCACCACCGACAACCCACTCGCCAGCCAAATGGCCCCAACGCATCGCCGCACACCAAGCCGCTCCGCTGAGCGTAGCAACCCAGGCTCCGCAGGGGCGCTGTTGTTGATCGGAAACGGCCCGACGCATCATCCATGTCCAACCAATCGCCAAAAGGAACCAAAGCGCCATTCGCCCCGCCCAGACAGCTTGGCCAAGATCCATCAGTCGAGTCAATGAGCCAAAAGTCGCGTAAAACAGCCAATGGGCGTTGGCCGACTCTAAAAAAAGATCCCCTTTCCCATATTCCGAATCCCAAAAATGTGCCGCCTTGGTCCAGTAATGAGGCTCGTTGACGGCCGGAACCCGCTCGATCCCAGTAAGGAAAAAAACTAAGAAAACTCCTAGGAAATCGATGTGAAACTTCTGCGACCAAGATGTCTTCGAACCGGCAGGAAAATGGACTTTTCCACGTTCGATGGAGCGATCCTGCTTTGAAGCAACCGATTTTTCCGTTGGCATGGACTGAATTTGTAAGGCTTTTCTAAAGAGTAGCGGTTAGGGAAAAAATAGCAGGCCGAACAGATTTTTTCAAAATTTTAGCATCCAGTTGCGCGGGATTTTCTTGACTACCGAGTCGGTCGTCTTAGAGTTGGGGTGTTTGTCTCGCCTTTTTCTGTTGGACTGAAAAGACTTACCACACTGATTCTAGCGTCACCTTAAAGAACAACTACCAACCGTAACCCAAGCGAGTCATCAAAAAGGATTTGGGGAACCACCCCACATAGGAGGATAGGAAGTCATGTTAGTTTTATCGCGTAAAAAGAATGAAAGCATTGTAATCAATAACGAGATCACCATCGTCGTTGTTGAAATCCGGGGAGATAAAGTCCGTCTGGGCGTCGAAGCGCCCAAAGAAGTCCCCGTTCACCGACGTGAAGTCTATGATGCTATCAAAAGGGCCGTCGATGCCAACAATGCAGAGTTGGATTCCCATCTAGACGCCGAACCTTCCGCCTAGATCCCATCAACAAAAAAACCTCCGCGTTGCTATTCGCGGAGGTTTTGTCTTTTTGGTAACCGTCAGTCCGTAGGCTGAAGCTAGTAGGGACTCGAAGCACCCGTGTCGGGATCGCCACACATGTGGAAGTGGTTGTGGTCGATGTAGATTACTTCTACACACTCATTGTCCTCAAGTGTATAAGGCACTGGCCAGCCGTTGATGGTGCGTTCCTCAAAGTAAACCGTGCACTTGTAGTGTGCGTGGTGCAACTGAGCGAAACCAATCAACGGAACAAACCGAGGATCATCAACGTAGTCGGCAATCTTTACCTTGGTAATTCGCACCTTGTTGCGTTGCTTCTCGTGCAAGAAAGGGACACCACCGCGAATCGGACGGGCCTGCTCTAGTGCATGGATCACCTCGTCATCGCTCGGAGGATCGATCGCCACGTGCGCTCCAGATGTAATCGGACCGAGAATCGGTACCCGAGCATACCGCTCGTGGATGTGGAACTGAACCTCTTCACTGTCTTGCATGTACGGCGAAATCGGAATCGGAACCCCGAAAGGACCAAGGCCCATGTTTGATAGGTGGATGCACCCGACCTGCGTAAGTGCCGCTACCGTGAGAACCATCCAAAATGCTTTGTAGTGTCGCTTGCGGGACATCGATTAAATCCTTCTTGTGCTGAGACGATTGGACTCGTCGAACAAAAAGAGTTTCGGCGATAGACCTGTTAAAACTTGCGGGTTTTTCCGTCTGCAACTGAAATTCCCGAAGTAGCAGTCGAAACGCATTTAACCTAGCTTGCCTACTCCCACGCAGCTTCCCATCTTTCTGTCTAGACACGCCCCGAACGGATCGAGGATAACCAACGACTCAACGGCAACACTTTGAATCGAATCGAATGCTAGCCAAGTGAACCCTGTATCTTCTGATCCAACTCGCGATAGCAAAATAATCGCCCTGCTAGGTGCCTTGGCTATCGCATGCACATGTGCCGGTTGCTCGCTGGGTCCCTACCGATACGGCACAGATCAAACGTCGCTTCTCCCGAAAGACTCTGCGCTGAGTCCACCGGTGATCGTCGGTGGGCCGGTAGCAACCATGGATCGATTCGAACAATTCGTCAACGCTCCTAGCGATGCGTTTCGTCACTGGCGCAAGAAACTCTCAAACCAGCGGCTTGGACCTGTGGAAGCTCCCCCAGAGGCAACCCAGCAAGATGCATTGATCGCCGCGATGACTTACCTCGAAGACAACGATCTACACAATGTGATTGTCGAAGTCCATCATCATGATCCCATGGAGCAATGGAAACGTCTCGAAGCCAATCCCGACATTCATCCATTATGGAAGTACACCGATGGGGCCGCTCGTGTCGGTGCCTACGCCATGTTTCCGCCAAGGGTCTACCGGTTCGATGCCTACAATCCCTATACCAAAACCCTTTCGATCAATTCGAAGAATCCCGCAGCAGCCATCTATGAAGCGGCAAGAGCCAAGAATCATTCGATAGCTCCCTGGCCCGGTGCTTATGCCGCCCTTCGCTATGTACCCATCGCACCCGTCGGTCAGCAAATCGCCGTAACTCAAGACGCCTTAGCCTACGTGCAACAAAACGCCGATCCCACCATCGAACAGGCCATGGTCTCGCACACTTTTGCCAACATTACAGGAACAGCCCTCCTAGGCTCCTCAGCACTCACACCCCAACTCAACGAGCTCCCCATGGTCTCTGCCCCAGCGGCTCGAGCCATCGGAGCGGCCACTGGAAATATCGCCAGCCGCATACTTCGTCCCCGAAGCTCAGAGGATGAATTACCAAATGGAACAGGAACCGAATCGAGATTGGCCAAAAGCCCTCAAGGCTTAGAAAACCCATCGGGTTCCCTCTATCGCTAGAAGCTTTGGATCCAACGCAAAAGCTCCTTGCGGGATTGTGGATTCCCCATCGACCCACCACAATCTAGGAGCCTAAATCTCAATTTTTTACCGTCTCCTACCTTTGGGCGATGATCATGAAATCCCAAGCGCTGAAGCTTTGCAAATCTCTCGTTTGTCTTGCTTTGTTTGTCTGCAATGCTCTGGCACAAGACATTCAGATTGCACCCTGGAAGACCAAGACGGTTCAAATCGACTCGATCGCGTTTTCGATCCCTGAGTTTTGCTCGATCGAAAAAGTCACCTCCGACGAACTTTGCACCTGGCCTATCGCCGCGACATTCGCACCCGACGGATCGATCGTCTTTGCCGAGTCGGTTTGGAACATCAAAGCCAAAGAGACCGTCCAGCAACAGCTCGTCTCTCGCCCACATCGGATCGTTCGACTGCGCGATACTGACAAGGATGGGAAATTCGATCAGCGGCAAGTCGTCGCCGACAAATTGAGCTTCCCCGAAGGTGTCCTGTGCATCGGCCAAGACATCTACGTCACAGCACCACCTGAGATTTGGAAGTTCACCGATTCCGATGGCGATGGAGTTTGCGAAAAGCGAGAGGTCTGGTTCGACGGAACCACACTGACCGGTTGCGCCAACGATTTGCACGGTCCATGGCTAGGACCCGACGGCTGGATCTATTGGTCGCGAGGGATCTTCAATATCGCCGCGATCGAAACGCCGACCAAAACCTTCCGTTCGGGTGCCAGCGGCGTCCACCGCTTCAACCCGCGGACCTTCGAAATGGAATTCCACTTCCCGATCGGCCCCAACCCCCACGGCGACGTCTTCGACCAA